>JAEIGA010006161.1_pt1 | contig 18255 bp, 40 predicted proteins | sample 9270691 | NCBI WGS metagenome assembly JAEIGA01 (sample SAMN17057246, study PRJNA624740) | gut metagenome | biome: biome; isolation source: fecal sample | host: Bos grunniens | place: China: Xizang | collected 2019
AATTTATTTCAGTAAAAATTAAAAAGTTTTTTATGAAGGAGGATAAATTATGTTCAATTATGTACAGGTAAAGCATACAAAAACCGGAGATGTCCTTGGACAGACTCTCACTTTCGAAAACGTCGATCAGTATCTTCTGGAGTATCACGCACAGATGAAAAATGCCATCAATAACCAGGACGTTCTCGGAATGTCAATCCTTGTCCTTGATGAGCAGCTTCATCATGTATTCTCAGACAACTGGGTAAGATATGTCGAGCCTGTTGAGCCTGAACCGGAAGAAGAACCGGAAGAGGATCCTGAAGATGTTACTCCCTGATAAGTAAAGGAGCATGAGATGACAATACAAAATTTTGCCACCATCATGCAGCTTTTGGTCTCGATCGGAACGCTGGCCGGAATGATAGTTGCCCTTAAGAAGGTTTTGTCAGCTCCTTCAGTAAGCAAAGACAAGAGGCTTATTGAATTAGAAATTAAGATCAAGGACATAGAAGAATCTCTAAAACAGGGCAATGATAAGTTCCGGGACCTTTACGAGACTACAGAGATAAGTCAGAGCTGTATCTTGGCACTAATTGATTTTGAAATTCAGTATTGCATTACTAACGGAGTCGAAGTCACCGATGAGCTAAAAGAATCCCGGAAGAAGCTGCATGATTTCGTTGTAAAGTTTAAAAAATTTTAACTTAAGTTCTAAAATTTCATACTTTAAGATCTCCTGTGCCTGGGCGCTGTCTCTGGGCACGTTGATTCTCTTAAGCGCTCATTTTATTTGATAAGGTGGGCGCTTTTGTTATGTCTTAATTTGTTAAAAATCATAATAGATAATAAAAAATATAAAATTTAATAAATAAGTATTGACTTATATTGCATATAGGTATATACTTAGATTATCAACTGAGAAACACATGGAGGATTTAAAAATATGTTTACATTATTAAGAGAAGATGGACCTTTAAAATCTTTTATTGGCACGAATGGACTTGGTACAGATTTGAACAAAGCTAAAATGTTTAAATCTGAAGAAGCTGCTTTTAGTTGTTACGAAGATGAGATGTGTGATCCTAAATATAAGACTTATATGGATGGGTGTAAATTTTTCTTATGCGATATCGATGGCAATAAAATTAAGGAACTTAGCTTGTCAGAATAAGGAGGTAAAAAATGACTACATCAGAATCACAGAAGAAAGCTCAGGCGCGTTATGACAAATCGCACCGGGAAGATTACAAGTTCATCAGTCTGAAAATCAACAGGCAGACTGAACCGGAGATCGTCAAAAAGCTGGAAGAAGTTGACAATGTCAACGGATATGTAAAAGGTCTCATTTCTGAAGATATAAAAAAATCCTGAAAAAATAAATAGGAAAAGGAGTAAAAAATATGGCATATAAAATCGTTATAGCAAATCAAAAGGGAGGAGTCGCTAAGACTACAACGGCAATAAATATCGCTGATGCACTTAAATTTATGAATTACAGGGTTCTTCTCGTAGATCTTGATCCTCAGTGCAACAGCACATCCGTATTTTTGGGGGGAGCAGCTCCGGAGGATGGAAAAACTCTCCTGGATGTATTCTTTAAAAGGGCAAAGATGAGCGAATGCATACATCATACTGAGTTCGGTGATGTAGTATGCGGAAATAAGATGCTGGCAGACTCAGAAGATACTTTCATGAGGGCAGCAGGCGGTCTCAAGATCGTGCGAAATTCACTCAAGGAGATAGAGGAAGATTATGACTTCGTGATAATGGATACTCCTCCGAACTGTGGTGCATATATGCGCAATGGTCTTTTCGCAGCAAATGGAATAATCACTCCTCTGGAAGCCAAAAGATTCGCCCTGGACGGTCTCGCAGACTTTCTTGACACAGTTGAGCTGCTTAAGGAAGATGGGAATGAGAATCTTCAATTCCTTGGAATACTGCTTACAATGTATGACCAGAGAAATAAGCAGGACAAGGAAGTATATTATGAACTTCCGGAGCTTGGAGAAGAGCTGAACATAAACATATTCAAGAAGCCCATAAGGACATGCCAGGCAATCGAGAAGGCCATTGCAGACTCTAAGAGCTTATTCCTTACAGCAGGGGATTCAAATGGAGCAGATGACTATGCAGATGCAGCAATGGAGATTCTGGATATCATAGGAAAAGGAGCAGCTAATGAGTGCGCTTGAAAAATTACAGAAAAGAGCAGGAAAGAAAATTGTGATCCCGGAGCCTTTAAAAGCTCCGGATCCGGAACCAAAAGAGGATCCTGTGAAAGAGATTCCAAAGGCAGCAGTTCCAAAAGAAGAGAAGAAGGAAAAGAAACCTGCAGAAAAGAAAAAGCATGCCGGGGGAAGAAAGAGGACCAGAGGAGAAGAAGGCATTGATTATAAGATGGTCAACATAGCCATTCCCATGGAAATATATGAGAAGCTTCTCTCTGGAAGTGAACAGTATGCTGCAGGGAACCTGACCTTTTATATAAATTCTATCCTTAAGGAAAAATGTAGTTTGATGTAGTTTGAACCACATTAAACTACATTATTCCATATAAGTGTAGTTTAAACTACATAAAACTACATTATTCCACATTAATCTACATAAATATGGTTTAACCCATATAAAAACCACATTAAAATACAAAGATATAGTTAAAACTACATTCATATACAAAAATATTGTTAATTCCATATAAATGTAGTTTTGACCACATTTATATAGTTTTATGTAGTTTAAACCACATTAAACTACATTATTCCATATAAAACTCATAAACGGCAAAACAGAAGGCCTGCAATCTCGCCACAAGATATGCGCAGGACCTTCTGTCTTGAACACTAACGTCAGGAATATTATATCAGATTCCTGACAAAAAATCTTATCAGGAGAAGATAATATGTCAGAAATCAGTGTCGATATTTTAATCGCTAACGTAATAAATGGGATGGTTAGTTCCCTGGATGATAAGCAGCTTAAGAAATTAAAAGACCAGCTATATATCCAGCTCCATGATGTTGACATATCCGGAAAGAAATATGAGCTCTCTGAAGCCATAAGTGAAAATGACATGATGAAGCTCCAATACTTTGAAGCTTCAATGAAGATATCAAAGCATTCCGATGGGACCATTGAACAGTACTTAAGATCTGCCAGAATGCTCCGGAACTTCGCACAGAAAAACTTCAATGACATAAAGGCAGCAGATATCAAATATTTCCTTGCATATCATCAGCAGCACAATGGCTGGTCAGATAATACTGTCAAAAACAACATGCATAATCTCCAGGCATTTTATAAATTCCTTATGAAGGAAGAACTTATAAGGACCAATCCCATGCTCAAGATTGATGCCATAAAATGCGAAAAGGTCATCCGGGAAGTTTTTTCATCTGCAGAAATGGAAAAGATAAGGATGTCCTGCAGACATCTTCCCAGGGAAGCAGCTCTTATTGAATTCCTATATGCAACCGGAATCAGAGTGGATGAGCTCGTCCGACTTAAGTGGAAAGATATTGATGTCAAGCACATGGATTTTATAGTAAGGGGAAAAGGCAATAAGCAGCGCGAAGCTGAATTTAATGAAAGAGCAGGATTTTATCTTCTTCGCTATTTTGAAGAGAGGATGAAGATCGAAAAAAGGACCAGGGATGAGATGCTGGAGCGTCCATTATTTGCAAGAAGAAAAAAGGATCCTGTCACAAAAGACTATGAAGCCGTGTCCGATAATGGTATAAGGCACATATTGTCAGAGATAGGCAAGGCAGCAGGTGTTGAACATATCCATCCTCATAAGTTCAGAAGGACCTTTGCAACGGATGCAATAAACAGGGGAATGCCTCTGGAACATCTGATGATCTTAATGGGACATGAGCAGCATGATACCACTCTAAGATATGCCCAGATAAAGTCCGGAAGAGTAAATCAGTCCTACAGGATGTGCTGTGAATAATTGAGCATTATCTTACTAATAACCTATAATATTTTAAGAAATGTATCATTTCTATTGTCGCATTTTCATACTTTGTTATTACAGGGCGCTACCTCCAAACAATAGCGCCCTGCTCCCATTAATTTGATGATTATCTTACTAAGATAATAAAATATCATTAATCCTTTCTAGCCTGAAAAGGCAAAATAATAAATTGTTGAGGTACAGTAAAACAGTCCAGTGTCCGGGCTGTTTTATTGTGCGAAAATATTGCAGAAAAACTGACTAAAAATATATAATGATTACAGATAGAGTATCTCCTTTAGTGATTTTGCTATCGGTTTTTTTGCCAGGTATAACAGCTCCCAATTCTGCCCAGGGAGCTGTTATATTTTTATCCGCACTATATGGCTTATGTTAAAATTAGTGACAGATAGTGCATAGAAAATTAAAATTTCCAGTGTATAAGCACATCTTCACCATCAAGTTCTATATATTCAATGAGCGCTGTTATTATCTGTCTTGTTGCATGAAGGTCTCCGGAATCCAAAACCTTCGAAAAATCCCTTGATAATTTTATTGTTTCTTCACGCGAGAGCTTGTCTTTTTTCATCTTTTCCGATTTCAGGAGCTGATTTTCAAGCTGCCTTTTCTGCAGATCGGCTTCCTTCATCCTGGCCTCAATATCCTCAAAAGATATCGTTCCCACCTGATAAAGGTCCATGAGTCTTTTTATCTGCAGGTTCAGCTTTTCAATTTCTGCCCGGATAAGATCTTCGTTCTGTTCCAGGGCAGCAGTTTTCTGTTCTTCGATGATTCCCGGTTCAAGTGAGAGCTTTTTGATCTCATTGAATACAAGTTCATCAAGGGCTTCCTGCCTCCAAGTCTTATTCTTACAATTAGAATCATGGACCAGATTCTTATGTCCATGATTATATCTCGAATTGCATGTATAAAGATGATATCTGTATTTCTTACCATTCTGAGTAGAAGACTGACTGTTTTTGCTATAATGTGCACCACAATGCGCACATATCAAAATCCCTCCGAGGCAGGAATTCACTTTCCCCGGATTTATTCCGAGTTTATTAAGTCTTCGTTCCCTTCTTTCAGTCAGAATCCTCTGGACTTCGTCAAAGGTCTCAATGTCGATGAGAGGTTCCTGGAGCCCTGGCATCCATTCCTGTTTGTATTTCATTTCTCCGATGTACATCCTGGATCTGAGCATACGAAGGACTGTCTTGTCACGGAATGCTGTTTCCTTGGTCCTGTATCCCTTTTCATTTAAAATTTTAGACACTCTGTGGACACTGTTGCCTTCAAGGATAAGTCTGAACATCAAACGGACGATCATTGCCTCATATTCGTTCACGACAAGATTCTCTCCATCGTAATCGTATCCGAACTGGACATGACCGCCTCCCATCCACTTACCTTCTTTAGCTCTGGCCATCTTACCCATCTCCATGCGCTCTTTTATCTGTTCTCTTTCGAGCTGGGCAAACACGGCAAGGATTCCGATCATGGCGCGTCCGAAGGGTGAAGAAGTGTCAAAATTTTCCTGCATGGATATGAAATCAACATTATTTCCAAGGAAATCATCCTCTATAAGTTTCAGGGTGTCCTTCTGGGATCTCGATAAACGGTCAAGCTTATAGACAACGACCATCTGAAAACGTCCTGACTTTGCATCCATGAGAAGCTGCTTAAGAGCAGGCCTGTCCATGTTTGATCCGGAATACCCGGCATCAGTGTAAATGTTGTAAATATTCCATCCATGAGCTTCACAGTATTTCTTAAGGCGCTCAGTCTGTTCACCTATGGAATAACCTTCTTTTGCCTGCTCAGCCGTTGAAACTCTTATATATAGACCTACGTTCATTCACTCTTTTTCCTTTTTCTTTTCTTCCGGATCATCTCCATGAGCTGCTCCATGCCATCCTCAAACATTTCTGTCTCTTCTTTGGTTAGCTTTACTTCATCCAGTGTAAGAGGCTCTTTCCCGGATAATATTTGAAAATAAAGCCAGTATGTTTCCAGTCTTCGCATCTGATTCTCTTTATCATTAGTATGTTTTTCAATAATGATTCCATCATAGACAAGAGCATCAACACTGATATCCAGTGCATGACAGATATCGAAAACTGTATCTATGCAGGAATTATTGAGCCCACGTTTCAGAACTGAAACAATAGTTGGATATTTTAATCCGGTCTGGAGCGCAAATTGTCTTATGCTTTTAAATTTTTCAATAATATAGCTTTTTAAAACTTCTTCTTTACTCATGCCAGAATCCTCCACCCAAAATTTTAATAAAAAAAAACTCATATTATCAATATGAAATTATGAAATTTAATACAAAAATCAAGATTATTTACACAATTGTTTAAAGTTTCATTTTTGCTGTTTACATTTATGAAGATTCATTTATAATTAATCCATGAAACTTCATAAATAATTTGTGAAATTAATAAAGTTTTATAAATGGAGGCACAAATGTATTTCACAGTTTATCCCAATCTCAACAGGGAACTCTTTGACCGAAAATTAACGGTTAATGAGCTTATCGAGCTTACAGATCTTAAGTACTCGACCATGATACAGAAATTTAGTAAAGGAAGAAATCTTAAGGTCGATGAAGCAAAAAAACTCAAAAAGGCACTCAATACAGACATGTCAATTGATGAGCTTTTTATGACGGAAGAGGAATATGATAAAGCACTATCTTAAAAATGGGCAGCAGGTGGATTCTGTTGCCGGAATTGTGATCAAGCAGAAAGATTTCCCGGACGTTTACCGGGCAATCGATAACATGAATGTTCCTGTAGAGCAAGAGGGGGTCTCTTATGAACATCAAAGCATTAACGCTAGAGGATTGTCTCTTCATACATGACTACTACGGATTAGATGTGGTTATCCAGGACGGAGAGGTAATCGGAATTGAAAAATATGAGGGGATTGGCACTTCTGTGCATTATTTTAGTTTTTCTAATAGGAAATAATTACAGGGCTTCGGCGGACGAAGCTCTAAAAAGAGTGCGCTGCACTTGTTACTGCGAGCCTGGCATTACTGCAAGCGGACATCATACGCATGAGGGAATAATCGCCGGAAGGCAGCAGGACCTTGGAAAAGTTGCTGCCATTTATGCAATAGCGGAAGACGGAGGCATCGGTGAATTCATTGGTTACTTCGAATTCATGGATACAGGTGCCGGAATGGATTCTGATGGAGATGGAAAAGGCGACACGATAATCCGGGGAAAGAGCGTTGACATCTTTAAGGACAGCCTTAAAGACGCGAAAGCTCATGTGAAAAAATATGGTGATTATGTCTGGATCAAGATCATAGACGCGGAGGGGTGAAATGAAGATGAAGGGAATAATCAAAGCAGATCAATATGTCATCCCGGAAAGACCTACGTTCCTGCCTATGCAGGAGACCCACATAATCACTGATGTCGAAGCAAAGGTCTCATATCTTCTTGCAACATATGAGAATGAGGCAAGAAGGCTCAAGACAGAGATTCCAAAAGATGACGCTCTGTCTGTAATAGATGCATATAACAAGGGAAGGCTTTATGAAAAAGAGTCTTTCGTTGATGACCTTAAGCTCATCCTGGATGAAAAAAATCAATTATGGTAACAGCTTTCTTACGAATTTATCACAAATAAAATCAAAGGCTTCCATCAGGAAGCCGGAGGGGGTGATTTTATGCGTAGATTTTTAAAGAGTCGTAAGTATGGCAACCATAAGATCCAGATCGGAGAGAACACTTTCGACTCAAGAAAAGAATATATGAGATACCTTGACCTTCTTGGAATGCTCAATGAAGGAAAAATTACTGACCTTAAAAGGCAGGTGAAGTATGTCCTTATTCCGGCACAGCGAGAGCCGGATAAGATAGGTCCCAGGGGAGGGATACATAAAGGCAAGCTCATCGAAAAGGAAGTCTCTTATTATGCTGACTTCGTTTATAAGCTCGCTGATTCAGGTATCACAATCGTGGAGGATACCAAGGGGATGCGCACGACAGAGTATGTCATCAAGCGCAAGATGATGCTCTATTTTCACGGCATCAGGATAAAAGAAATCTGATTTTCTTATGAGATAAAAAATACTACAGTTGGGGGAATGGAAAAAGATGGAAAGAGAAAGTTTTGTTGTAAAGGCTAGTTGGTACGAGGCTGTCCAGGAGCTGTCAGATCCTATGGAAAGACTTGCCTGCATTGAGTCTGTATTTAATTATGCATTTAAGGGAATCGAGCCTGAAGTGAAGGGCATCGTTTCCATGTTCTTTATGCTCGTAAAGCCACAGGTTGACCTGTGTAACATGAGACGCGAGATCGGTAAGCTTGGAGGAAGACCCAGAAAAGAAAAATTTCCTGAAAAGACTGCCACACCTTCTCAGGAAAAATCCTCACTAATTATTATTCCAAACAAACCGGAAGACATTCCAAAATCTTCCGGGGAAAATAATATCACAGAATCCAAAAAAAGCAAACCCAAAAACCAGATAAAAACCAAAATAAAACCAAATAAAAACCAAAATAAAACCAAAGTAAAACCTACGGAAAAGCCCGTAATTACTGAGGTTTCAGGTAATAATGATAATAATATTAATAACTGTAACTATATAACTAAAACTATTAATAAAAATAATATTAATAATATTAATAGTTTAGTTAGTTATAGTTACAGCGAAAACGAAAAAGAAAACTTTCATCCGCCGACGATCGCAGAGGTAAAGAAGTACATTGATGAGCATTTTCTTAACGTCAATCCGGTGAAGTTCGTGTCCTACTACGATGAACGGCACTGGAGAACTACCGGGAACCGTCGGATCCGTGACTGGCAGAACGCTCTCAGATTCTGGCATAGAACGGAGAGAGCTTCTCCTGTAAACACTCCAAGGGCAAAGCCTGTATTCCTTGACTTTGAGCAGAGGGATTATGACATAGCTGCTCTTGAGCAGATGTTCCTTGCGAACTAGATTTTTAAAACTAAATAAATAAATTTATTTATATCGTGCTGCTGTTGATCGAGAGGAGGGCAAAAAGATGCCCAGATGTAATCACGATGACTGTTTCACATGTCCATACGATGACTGCATCAGTAATCATGCTCCCAGAGGGGGAAGATCTAAGCGCCGAAAACTGACAAAGGAGGAGATACGAAGGCACAAAGCTGAAGCCAACAAAAAGTATTATCTTAAGCATCAGGAGGCTGTCAGCGCAACTCACAGAAACTGGTATCTCAGGAAAAAAAAGAATAAAGGCGATAATGGAACTTCAGATCGGAACATTACAGGAGGGGGCAATGGGACTGATTGAAACTTACGTTAATTTGAGCCAGTACAATGATTTTGAGATTAAGGCATATCCGCTGCAGAGAGGCGAGGCGCTTGAATGCGTCCAGGCTCTTGAGCGTCGCATACCCAAAAAAGTCATTCTTCAGGCCGATGGGGAAAAGACCATGAGCGGATTATGTCCTTCATGCGGAAAAGAGATCACATTCATCAAGAAGAGTCCGCTCTTACGCATGATGAATTTCTGCGGTGGCTGTGGTCAGCGTATAAACTGGGAAAAATAAAAATTCCCGGAGGATATACCGCCGGGAATCTCTCATGTATTGGGGGATAAAAAACTAAATGAAAAGCACATTTGTTTTATCCAGAATATTATCGCATTTAGTCAGACAAGGAGCAAATTTTTATGATAAACACACAAAGAGATGAGCTCATCGTGATACCGGAAAGCGCTGGAGGCGGATTTATATGCCCGGTATGTCTAAGCACAGCTATCGGAGCAAAGTGGGCAAAACATGCAAATTACTGTCCGGACTGTGGCCAGCGCATCAAGATTGACAGCGTGAAGTTCACATCGATGAAGAACGTAGTGAAGGACCTTGATAAAGATATCAAGGATAAATGCTGCAAGTATTACAGCATAATAGCACCGGAAGGGAAAATGGAAAGAACAATCTCCGGGATATATCTCAAGAAATTCAATGATATCACTATGGGCGAGCAGCAGATCGAGGGACAGATGAACATCACTGATTTTATCTGAGCACAAATATCACGTCTGGGAGGGGGATAAAAATGACAGACACTGATATCGAAGCCATCATCAAGAAGACAGCCATCGAGACAGTTAAGCAGCTCCGCGTTCAGGGAGCCCTTAAGGATAACAGGAGCATAGTCTATGCCAAAGTATCAAGGATGCTCCGGGAATTCTTCAAGAATGACCAGGACAATGAGCAGCTGAAGGCAGCACTTGAAAAGCTTAAAAATGATGCTTACTTTGACATAATTCCGCTCTATTATTACTCGAATAATACCATTGAACACATAGCGAGCGGATTCGAGGTCGATACTTCGACCATAACCAGAAATAAAAAAAGACTATGCTATGAGATTTATGAGCTTATGGGGGAAGAAAATGTGTGATTTATGGGACAACATCTTTATGAGCATCGTGGCGATACTTATTCTTCTGGCAATACTTTTCGGATGCCACTTATCAAACGATGCAGAGTGGAATGATGGAAAATGTTCCTGTGGAGGATCCTGGCAATATGAGCAGGCCGTGGGACATCAGTTTTATACGATGTATATATATACATGCGATAAATGCGGAAGAACGGAGGAATTCTACAAAAAGAGATGAACGTCAAGAGAAAACTCAGGCAGATTTTCTGCAGGCATAAATCGGTATCACCTTACAAGATAGTTTCTGCATATCACAATATCCAGGGAGAGACGGTCTTCTGGATGTGTGACAGATGCGAAAAGATAGTAAATATAGAATTTTATAAAAACGAAGATTATTACAGGTTGTTTAGGGAGTGATCAAAAAAAGAGGGGGAAAGATCATGAACACAAACAAGGAATTTTCTGAGGGGTTCAGGAAGGACATTGCTGATCTCATTGAGATATGTGCTGAAAATGAATCTGACCATTGCACTGTTTATATCCCATATGAGGGGACTGAAATTGAGGCTATAATTATGTTCAGGTCATTGAAAAAAAAGGAGGGATATATAAATGTACATTAAAGATTTATTGAACGACACAGCAAGGGAATACGGTTCTGACAGTAATGACAGCCTTTTGATAGCACCGGATGGAAAGAGCCTGACCTATTACAATAAAAAGAATGGCTCGACCAGTGATGACAGATACAGGTTTGTTACTGACGGAGGGGAAATTCCTAACAATGACGAATTCGTAAGAGACGGACATCTGCCCTATGCAAATGTCGGAGGATGGAATGAACCTTCAGACATTACATCCGTGGATCCTGTGTCAGAAAGTCCAGAAGAAAAATATTCCGAAGAGATCAAAAAGGCAGCAGTCCTTGATCAGCTCGTTAAGGAATTAAATGATCCTAAGAACTTTAAGCATATGCCGGACATAACGTTGAAGATTCTTATTGAAGCAGGATACCTTCAGAGAAGGGGAAGGCGCAAAAAGTGAGAGCTCCGGTTGATAAGTTCTGCGTGGTTCTCATTATTTTGCTTTTTATGATTGTATATTTTTATTTTGCATATTAAGAGCTGCGAGGGGGCAGTACTTAATGGGAAAGAAATGGTTTTATCTGGCAGTGACCAGAGATAAGTATGAACTTCCTCTGGCCGTGTCGGATGATCCGAAGGAGCTTGCAAGGATGCTCGGAATTTCCGAAAACGGTGTTTATAAAAGCATCAGAAGGGGGTCCGGAATAATCAAGATTTCCCAGGAAGAAGAGGATGAGGAAGATGGAAAGGATAGATCCCAAAAATAATGAAACCGTATCCGATTTAGTAAACAGGATAGCTGTCGATTTTATTGAAAAATATGACAGTTTTGTCTATGAAACGATTATGCCTTATTGCGAACATTATACCGAGATGAAGATTGACAAGAAGGAGCTCGCTGCAGCGTTGACATTATGGAGCAAAAGGCAGCAGATAATCGCTGAGATAAATGACCTTCCATTCATACAGTCATCACTGGATTATGGTAGCTATCCTGTAAAGCTCATTCCTTATAGTCAGGTTCTTGATATCCTGGAGAAGTTTTTCCGGGAAGCTTCCGGCATATATCAATCAGAAAATGATCAGGAAGAGAAAAACCTTGATTCTTACATTAAAAGGATGGAGAAGATCTTATGAAGGTTACTATGGGGAAAGCCATGAGGATGCTATATGAGAACTATGATAAAGCTCTGGTACTGAAACATGTAAATAAGCCTATATCATGGGCTTTATATCGTACCTGGGAAGAAATTGACAAGATAGAAGAGGACAGAAACGAAGATGGAGATTGATATCCTTAAAATGATTGAAAGTATTGAGGAAATGGGTGCTGATTCCGTTGAATATAAACTGAATTATCGCAAGGATGGAATTTTATATGGAATAAAGCTAAACATTGAAACAATATATGAGGAAAACGAGGAATAAATGCCCAAAATACATTGTGCTTCATGTGAATGTAAATGGAATAACGACAGAAATATGTGTACTTATAAGGGAACTATCCTGATGAATGATTGTTTTGTAATGACAGTACATGAAGGGAGACAGCACTATCACAAGTGCAGAATGTTTGAAGAGAGTGAAGCTGCAAAGCATTTTAGAGAGCAAATTATGAAGTACATAAGCGGAAAGTGAGGATAAGGAATGAGTGAAGCGGAATTATATAATGTCGTAATAATGTTTATGAACCATATAAGACCTAATGGGGAATTGAGTGCGTTTAGTTATAACGAGGTTAGTTATATCCACGAGCTGTTAAACAAAATCAAGGCAGAAAGTGAGGGATAAGGAATGGTAAATAGAATAGTAAGAGATTTAATACTTATCTTATTCATATTGATAATGCCAATGTGGTTAATGGAACTGTTAAAAATAGATATGTCTTTACAAAAAATTATGGAGGAAAGTGATGACATATTTTACGAATATAAAAGTAATAAAGGATGATGCTGGGACATCCATTCTTGAATGTAATAATTGCGGAATCAAATTCCAGGCTGAAGATCCATACTATTGCCCCGGCTGCGGTTTAAGGATTAATAGGTTTATTTCAGAGGAAGATGGGAATGACGATTGATGAAGCTATTGACACATTATTAGATACTAGAAGTTATGGTACTGCGGATATTGCTAAATCAGTGGCAATAAATACCATGCGCAAGTATCAGAAGATACAGGAAATATATGAGAAATGGAATGGTGTAAACGATTTTTCTTACAAAAATGCAATGGAGAAGATTGGAGAGACAGGGCTGAAAGTGAGGAACGAAATGACATTAACATTGATTGAAGCAATTTTCATACTTGTATGTGCCTTTTTTATAGGTATGTTGATAGGCGCAATAATGGGTATGTGGTATATGCTACGAGCAACAATAGAAGCATTGGATGAATGTATTGAAGGGAATGATGTATACAAAAAGAGATCCTGAAGGCTTGGGGAAACCTTCAGGATCTCTTTTTTCTTATGGGTTGAAATACATGGAAAAAGTATTTGGGTGATTTAATTATACATTTTAGTCAGTCATTTTCGAAAATATCCGATTCCATCCAACAGATTCCGACATAATTCCGACGTTTTGCGTATTTATTCCGACTTTAATCTATGTTATAGTCGGAATTTTTTTTCATGCACATGTGCACACATATGCACTCTAAAAAATGAAATTAAAAGATGATATCGTCAAATTAGAAGAGGCAGCAGCCGGCAAGGAGGTAAGTATGAATAAAAAATGGTGGAAGGCAGCAGGCATCAGAGCCACAAAGACATTCTTCCAGACGTTCATTGCATCGATAGGTTCAAGCGCTGTACTTGAATCCGTAAACTGGGCTGTAGTTTTTAGCGCTTCAGCTCTTGCAGCGATCCTGAGCATGGCAACATCACTTGCCGGGCTTCCGGAACTGGAAGATTAAGGGAGGAATCATGCAGATCATCGAAAAGTACACAAATGAACTTATCCCATATGCTAATAATCCCAGGAAGAACGATGAAGCCGTTGACGCAGTGGCTAAGAGCATCAAAGAGTTTGGATTCAAGGTTCCGATCATAATCGACAAGAATAACATTATCGTTGCAGGCCATACCAGATTAAAGGCAGCAGGCAAACTCAAGATGGAAAAAGTTCCCTGCATACTTGCTGATGATCTGACAGAAGAACAGATAAAAGCATTCAGGCTTGCGGATAATAAGGTTGGAGAGCTTGCAACATGGGACATGGAAAGACTTGAAGCTGAACTGGATGAGCTTGATGATATGGACCTTGATTTTGAGATGTCGGATTTTGGCTTCTCTGAAATTGGGGGGGTACTGAAAGAGATGAGCTGACAGATCCGGATGAAGAAGATCCGTTTGATGATATTGAGAAGCTTGAAACACATTACGGAGTGCCTTATCAGGGCAATAAGTCGAGGATAGCAGATATTATCATCAAAATACTTCCTGCAGGAGAAAGACTTGTCGATCTATTCGGTGGAGGCGGAGCAATTACACACTGCGCTATGCTCAGCGGAAAATGGAATTCTTTTCTTTACAATGATGTAAATGACATGATTACCGGATTATTTATTGATGCCGTGTATGGAAAATTTTCTGATGAGCACAGAGTCATTACCAGGGAAGAGTTTGAAGAACTTAAGAACACAGATGCTTATGTGAAATATATATGGAGTTTTGGGAATAACGGCTCCGGATATCTGTGGGGAAAGGATATCGAAGAGATAAAGTGCACAGCTTGTCATTCTCTTGTAGATGATACGCTCCGGGAAAGAAGAATTTCATATATGCATTTTGTAAAAATGCTCAAAAAGAGCCTTTCTGATTATCGGCTTGAGCCGATAGAAAGGCTGCAATCCTTGGAACATTTACAAGGATTGCAGCAGCTAGAGGCTTTGCAAAGGCTAGAGGTTTTGAATATAAGCTATGAGGATTATGAATATCGTCCTGGGGACGTAATTTATTGCGATATTCCTTATGAGCAGCAGGGAAACGGTAAATGTAATGATTATGGAGTAGATTTTGATTCCCTTAAGTTTTATGAATGGGCAAAATCACAGGATTATCAGATATTCTTTTCATCTTATGAGATTTCTGATAATAGCTTCTACAAAATTAAAATTAAATCCATCCAGAGTCTTATCGGAGCAAATACAAATGGAAAAATGGTAAATGAGTATATTTACAGCAATAAACCGATTGAGCAGGACGGTCAAAAAGAGGCTTCTTAAAAAAATTATGATAATTATGAGAAGTTTATAAAAAGGGGGTTATTCTATGGGAAAAAGGGGAAGAAAAGATAAATATTTTTCCCATATCGAGCCAAATCTTAAAAAAATTCCCAAAATGTATGAATCAATGACAGAAGCCCAGATTGCAAAGAAGCTCGGAGTGAGCACTGCATCCTGGGAAAGATACAAGAATGAACATCCGGAACTTATGGCAGCTCTTAAGTATAGCAAGGAGAATCTTGTCGAAGAACTTAAATCGGCACTCAAGCAAAGGGCTCTCGGATATGAATACATAGAAACCGTCAAACAGGTTCATGAAGAAGATGGAAAAAAGACAAAAGATATCAAGGAAGTGAAAAAAAAATGTCATGCAGATGTCGGAGCGATCCATCTGCTCTTAAAGAACCTGGATGATGATTGGAGAAATGATGATAAGCAGACGATGGAGATCAAACGCAAACAAGTGGAACTTCAGGAACGGAAAGTCGAGCAGGATGAATGGTGATGTGAGCCGGATATTTTTCGGAAATACAGTCGTTTACATCTGTGATCCGGAAAAAAATGTCGGCTGCCGGAAAACAGCCTGTCAGATAGACTGCTTTTGTACTTCAGACATAAGATTCGCAAAAAGAGGACAAAATCGTGAAAATTTATCAAAACGGATTAAATCTCATAAAACAATTTGAAGGCTGCAGACTGGAAGCATATAAGGCTGTGGCTTCTGAAACATATTACACAATAGGCTATGGACATTATGGCCCTGACGTAAAAAAGACAATGATAATCTCGCAGGCACAGGCTGACAGATATCTTGAGCAGGATATCGTCAAATTTGAGAACTATGTGAATCAGACCGTAAAAATTTCACTTAATCAGAACCAGTTCGATGCTCTTGTGTCATTCACCTATAACTGCGGAGCAGGAAACCTTAAAAAGCTCGTAGAAGGAAGAAATCTTAATCAGATAGCTGATGCGATTCTTTACTATAACCATTCAGGAGGGAAAGAGCTTCCTGGACTAACCAGAAGAAGAAAAGCTGAGAGAGAGCTCTTCATAAAAAGGGATGTGAAGATAATAATCGGTTCAGCTCGTATTGATGAGAATGGTAAGAGCGTCGGAGGGGCAGCAGGCGATCAGAAACAGAAAAGTGAGCCTGATTATTCCGGGGAAGTATCTCTCCAGGAGTTTTATGTAAGTAAAAAAGGCTGGTACGTTTTAAGACCAAAGGATCCTGAAATAGGTGAAAAGATAAGCCAGAGCATGAAAAGAGCCTGCACCAATATAAATGTTGGATATAACCAGAACCTTCGAAGCGAGGTGCTCACCTATGGAACAGGCTCCTCAAAGAAAATAAACTGTGACTGCAGTTCTCTTGTAAGGCAGTGTATAAGAGAAGCTTCCGGAAAAGATCCGGGCAACTTTACGACGGACAATGAAGCGACTTATCTTGTGGCTTCAGGGCTCTTCGAGAATAAGGTCGAATATACGCAAAACATGAATCTTTTTATCGGAGATGTACTTGTCACAAAGACAAAAGGTCATACTGTCGTTGTAGTGGAAGGCAATTCAAGAATCAATCTTGCAAAAAATGATAAGGTTGAGTCAACCGGAGGAAATGCGATGAGTAAACTCACGATTCAGATTCCGACAATTAGAAAAGGCTCGAAGGGGAAAGCCGTAAGGATATTACAGGCGCTTCTCTATATCAATATCACAGGAGAGTTCGACCAGAACACTGAGAGCTCATGCAAGGCATTCCAGAACAAGATGAAACTCGTATCGGATGGGATATGTGGTCCGAAGACCTGGAAGGAGGTTCTGAAAGACTTATGAAGATAATCTGTACATCTGAAGAAAAGAAGGACCTTATGAGATGCATCACAGACCTTGATGCTCCTTGCATGTTCGGACTGAAATGCTGCAATGATGATGAAATCTGTGAAGATTGTATTGAAAAGCGTATTGACTGGGATATCAAAGAGGATTAGCTTATGGATTTTACAAAAGAGATTACATGTCAGTATTGTGCAGATCGGAAACTTAATTGTCACAGTACATGCGAGGCATATAAGAAAAGAGTCCAGAAGGAAAAGGAAAAGCGCGAAGAGATATTTAAGCAGCTCAAGATCAATGAGACTCTCTTCCAGAATCAGAACAGAAGGATCAAATCTTTAAGCTCACAGAAATGTGCCGGGACAAAACACAAAGGATATCGAGGTTCCGGAAGCAGGAGATAAAAGTTAGTAGTTTTTAGGTAGCTTATAAGGCAGCAGGCCGTAAAGGATTCCTTTAATATCCTAAAGGTTATTAATCCACAATGAGGCAGCAGGTGGTCAATGTTTAATGACAAATTCAGCTTCTATCGCTCTGATGAGTGGAAGAAGCTCCTGGACATCTTAAAGAATGAAAGACTGGATGATAAGAAGCAGATTATCTGTGAATACTGTGGAAGACCTATATCAAAAGCTTATGACTGCATAGGCCATCACAAGATAGAGCTCACAGATGACAATGTTAAAGATGTTAACATCTCTCTGAATCCAGACAACGTGATGCTCGTTCATCATCGCTGTCATAACTTTATCCATAACAAGCTCGGCTATTCAGGGCGCGAGGTTTTCCTTGTCTATGGAGCGCCTTTATCCGGAAAGACTTCATGGGTATATGAGAACATGAATGAGGGAGACCTTATCATCGATCTTGACTCGATATGGGAATGTATTTCTGGACAGGAAAGATATCTTAAACCGCCAAGGCTCAAGAGCGTTGTTTTTAAAGTGCGAGACCAGCTGCTCGACTGCGTCAAGTACAGGCTGGGCAAGTGGAGCAATGCATATATCATCGGAGGATATCCTTTGCAATCGGAGCGAGACCGATTATGCAAGGAAATGGGCGCGAGAGAGGTCTTTATCGAGGCAACAGAGGATGAATGCCTTGCCAGGCTGGAAGCTTCAAATGATGGCAGAAATAAAGAAGAATGGGCAAATTATATAAGACAGTGGTTTGAAAGATTTACTTAAAATTAAGTCTGCTTCGAAAATTTTCGGACGCAGGACACCCCCCGGTCGCTTCCTGGAAAACCATGGTGGGGTAC
>JAEIGA010006162.1_pt1 | contig 18252 bp, 16 predicted proteins | sample 9270691 | NCBI WGS metagenome assembly JAEIGA01 (sample SAMN17057246, study PRJNA624740) | gut metagenome | biome: biome; isolation source: fecal sample | host: Bos grunniens | place: China: Xizang | collected 2019
ATTTTTGTAAACTTTTGTCGTAAAAAAGAAAAAACTCCCTCGCAGTATGGGGCAGTGTCCTTAACTGAGAATTAGCAGCGCTCGCTAAGTGCGAGCATCGCATTTGACTACTCAAACGCATTATGGGCTAAGCCCAAGCCCTTATTATGAGCATAGCGAATAACAAGGCTCTGCGCAGCAGGGGGAGTAGAAAGAATCTTATTCAATTAACAAACTCTTTTTTGTTTTTTGTCTGTCTACTTGACAGGGGGCACATTAAAATCTTGTATGTCTGCTCTTTTTCTGTTCGTTTTAGTTTAGAGTTATGAGGCTCGCTCCTCTCGCCGTTATGAGCTTGCAAGGCAAGCGTTATGATATGATTGCCCGTCAAACCTTAAACTTGGGCGTTGCCCAATCATAACTATGCGGAGCATATCATAACTGATAACTTGCCCGCCAGGGCAATCATAGTTTAGCGTGAATGCTCCGTTAAGAGCATCACGCTATTTGGAGGGAGTCTTTTAATAAGTATTTTATAAGGATAGGTCCTCTACCTTTGCGACTATTCCGTAATCGGCATAGTCGAATATAGGCGCTGAGCTGTCGGGGTTTATTGCAATTATTTTGCCTGAGGAGCGGATTCCCGCAATATGATGCACGGCTCCGCTTATGCCGATAGCAATATAAACGTCGGCAGATACACACTTACCCGTCAAACCTATCTGACTTTCGTATGGTAAAAAATCGTGGTCAACCATAAGACGGGAAGCGCCGACGTCAGCTCCGATTCTTTTTGCAAAGTCTTGTACTTGTTCAAGATAATTCTTCGCTCCCATGCCAACGCCGATAACTACCGAAGGACGCAAATCCGATACGCATCGTACCGTAGCCATAGCAGGACGAGAGGTGGATTTAATTTTTGCGATTATATTTCCGCCGAAGGCAGGACGGTACATAAATAATTCCTTCCCGTCGAACTCAAGGGCGGTACAGTCTGCGCAAAGCCCAAGCTCAAGCCTTGCAGCGACGGTGGCGGCAGTTATCTTACCGGCAGAGTCAGAACCCCATAAGACACAGCTCGGATTCTCTTCTGCGATAAGCTTACATATTTTATCCGCATCACATTCCTCGACAATCCGTATATCGTCGCTGATGGCTTTTGCAAAGTCAAGGGGAGATGCACCAATAATAAAAACCTTATCAAGTCTATGTTCGCTTGTCTTCGTTGTCGGTTTAGTGCGAGGATTTTTTCGGGCGCCCGATATGACACTCTCAAGCTCCGAGGGGGAGATAAATTTACACTTCCGCCTGTCGAGGTTGTTTTCAAAGCTTCTGACAACCTTAGTAGGGGAGCCTGCTGAGCCGCAACGGCTCGTGTCAGCGACAAGGTCCGTTGCATCAAGCACCTTCACCTCTGCCGTTTTGCCACGAAGGGAAGGGAGCCTTAGGTTGTATATTTTTTCTACCGTGATAAGCGCAGGGGAGGTGAGAAGTTTTTCTTCTCCCATACGTGTCGTTACTCTGATTCTTTTGCCGTCGGCAGTATCTCCGCTTATGCTCATAGCCTGGCAAGTCAAATCATATCCAAGCCTTATCGCAAGCTGAGGGCCAACCTGTCCCGTATCACCGTCGGTAGTCTGTCTGCCGCAGAACACAAAATCTGCCCCGAGTTTTTTTATAGCAAGGGAGAGGGTGTAAGAGGTGGCTAAGGTATCAGCTCCCGCAAAAGCGGAATCTGACAGCAGGTAAGCCTCTTTAGCCCCGAGGCGTGTCAGCTTTTTAAGAAAGTCATAAACCTTCATTGGCCCCATAGACAGAAGAATGACGTGAGAGGATGGTATTCTTAACGCCGCCTCGTATGCCGATGCGTCAAAGGGGTTTATATCGCCCGATGCGCTCTGTCTTACACAAACGATTATCTTTATCATATTGTTTACCAAAACTATCTCATCCCCGCCCGTCGTATATTGGAGTAAGGGCAGACTTGATTTTTTTGTATTCCGCATAAAGCTTCTTGTATTCTGCTGTTCTCTTCGGGTCAGGATAGGTTATATCGAGGGTTTTTACACATTTTTTGCGAGCGTCCTCTTCGTTTTCAAATATACCTATAGCCACGCCTGCCAGCATAGCTGAGCCGAAAGAGGAGTCACTGCTTTCGTTAACCTTAAGAGTAAGCCCTAAAGCATCAGAAAGTATTTGCCGCCAAAGCTTTCCTTTAGTACCTCCGCCGATAGCGGTGGCAAAGGATGCGTAATTTATTCCAAGGGAGTCCAGATATTGGCGTCCGTCAAGCAAGGACATTGCAACGCCTTCGAGAACGGCTCTTGAAAAATGTGCCTTTGTGTGAGTAGCTCTTATTCCCGTAAAGCTTCCGCAAAGAAGCGGGTCACCGTAAGGCGTAAGCTCCCCCTTGAGATATGGGTGGAATATAAGACCGTCACAGCCTATGGGAATTTTTTCTGCCTCGCAGTCAAGCTCTCGGTATTCTCCGCCAAAGGTATCTCTGTACCACCGATAGGAGGCGGCCGCAGATTTACTTGCGGTGCCGGGATACCATAGACCATCCTTTATGTGGGAATAGTTGACAAGATGCCTGTCGGGATAAGCCTTGTCTGTTATCACGCAAATTCGCCCTGCGGTGGCGAGCTTAACGGTAATATCGCCTTGGGATATAGCTCCCGCAGCGAAAACCTCCATAGCCGTGTCGGTAGTTCCGCATATAACAGGCGTTCCTATGGCAAGTCCGGTTGCCGTAGCCGCTGCCTCGGAAACCGAGCCTACTATATCTGTAGGACTTTTTATAGGGGGTAGCATTTCTATGGAAATTCCCGCTAAATTGCACAGCTCAGGGTCCCAACTTCTGCATTCACAGTCATAGAGCATAGATCCCTCGGCTTCTATATAGTCAGTGCAAAAAACATCGGTAAGAAAATATCTTATATAATCTTTTTCAAAAAATATGTACTTTGCTGACGCAAAAAGCTCGGGACAACTCTCTTTAAGCCATATCAGTTGCGGGAGAGTCCATATGGTGTCAGGTAGGTGGTAGGTTTTATTGAAAATCAATTCGCCGAAAGAGTCCCTTAATCGCTCTGCTTGCGGGCGGCTGCGTGTATCCGTCCAGTGAAAGGCAGTGGTTAAAGGCTGATAGCTGCCGTCAGCCAAAAGGTAGGTGTGAGTTGCAGAATCCACGGCAACAGCCGCAATGTCGGAATTTTTTATTCCGCTATTCTCAATTATGGCTTTGGTGCTGATACAAAGCGCAGATATCCAATCTTTAGGATTTTGCTCTGCCGCACCTGCCTCCGGATATAGAGTGGGGTATTCAACGCTGTATTCAGCGGCAATTTTCCCCTCTTCCGAAAGGAGCGTTGCTTTAGATGCGCCCCCTCCGAAATCTATGCCAAGAAGGTATTTCATAACCTCTCCTTAATATTTTATTTCGTAATTTTCTCCGCTGATACCGGGGAATACGCCGTCATTTATCAGAGCCTCGTTATCAAGGCAGGCGATAATCCACTTGTTCCTTCTGAAGAGAAATTTTGAATCCACAGGGAGGGATAGAGGTGTATTGGTGTCCTTCGGAAGTCCGACAACGCAGCCAAATCCCTCATCAGAGGTTTGACAAGCGCAGTAATGAAGCGAGGTCCCGTAAACCTCAAGCACAACACCGCGAGGCGCATAAAAAGCCTTAAAGCTTCCTGAATCAATCTTGCCGTCCTTGACGTCCCAAAGGTGACCGAGGATGAGAATTATAGGAGTGGTGGGAATATTTATTTCCGAAGAGGTGTGCCATTCGGTAGCGTCCATTTTGCTGTTATATCCCCAGCAATAGCCGCATTGAGCGGGGAGGGTGCCATAAAATTTATCCTCTATTTCTTTTGCAATAGGAAGCGCCTCAAAGGAAGGCTCGGAGGGGAGATAGCGTGAACCGCTCTTCGGCATAGGGATGCTTTTTGCAGCCTCAAGTATTTCTGTCGTGTCAACACCCTCTATAATTCGCCCGAATGGTAAAAATTCACTGTCGTAGACCGAGAAAACGGGAATAGTGGGATTCTTTTCTCTAAACTTCTTTAAAATGATATCAAGCATAGCAATTTCCTTCTTAGTGCATATTTTGTTTTTGCGGTACGGCGTTTTGTGTTTTAGAAAAAGCTTTAACCCGAAATTTACCGTTAAAGCTCTTTCCCATTTTATTTTAACATATAAATATATCTCTGTCTACAAAAAATTGCAATTTGTAAGGAATAAATTTTGTCAGATTTTTTCAATCCATTCGTGGTCGGGGTCCGATGAGCGGTTAAATCCCTGGTAATCTCCTGCCATAAGCCAGAGAAAATAGCTCTTGTATCCGGGAGTTGTAACGGTGGAGTGGTATCCGTAAGGGAATTCCACAAGCTCGTCGTTTTTAACACGGTAAGCTTCATCGGTAGTTCCGTCAGAGGTATAAAGACACTGTACAGCGAAGCCCTCCTTCGGCTCGAAGAGGAAATAATAAATCTCTTCCGCAACGCATTCCTTCGGCATATTATCCTCGTCGTGCTTGTGAGGCGGGAATCCCGCCCAGTTTCCCTCGGCACAATACGCCTCACCAATGGTGAGTATTTTTGCATTCGACCTGCCGTCTATAATAAAGCTGGTTTCTCTCTGAAAAGGAACTCTTCCCAAAAGCTTAAGGGTGACGTGGTCCTCTTTAAGAAGCTGAGGCTCCGTTGTTTCGGTAATGGGAGTTCCGCAGACGGCGATTTTAATTTTATCAATTGCCTCTATCGTGAGCTTCGTAGCTCTTGGCATATAAAAGCTCTCGGCCCTTCTGTTTTCAAAAACGCTCTGCCTGTTGCCGACGTTCTCCCATCGCATATCGCTAAAGGCTACGTTGCAGTGACCTTCCAGCATAATAAATGCATACTCACGGTCCTCGGTAAAGAAATTGATAGCTTCGCCTCCGTCAAGCTCTATAATCCCGAATTCAAGCCTTTTAAGAGAGCATTCTCCGATTTTGCATAGGGGTGTGTACCCCTTTTTAGGTGTATAGGTTTTCTTAAAGCTCATAGCCTCTCTCCTTTAAAAAATCAATTACTTCCCGATAGGTGGGCACACTCTCTCTTGCGCCAATCGCAGTGCATTTTATAGCCGATGTAGCACTTGCGAAAAGACAGCAGGACATAGTGTCAAGGCCGGATACGTATGCAGAGGCGAAGGCTCCGTGAAAAACGTCACCGGAGCCGTTGGTATCCTTTGCGTCAACGACAAAGGCGGGGTATTTTAGCGTACCCTCGCTACCGTATATTAATCCGCCCTCTTTTCCCCTTGTGATAACGAGAATTTCTGGGTGAAACCTTGTATAAAGCTCTTCGGCTGCAAGGACAACGTCACTTTTGCCGGTATATTTCAGAGCAAATTCCTCGGATGGAATCATAATATCCGCAAAGGGGAGTAGCTCGTCAATTCCTTTGTAAAGTCCCCCGCAATCGTATAAAATTTTCGTTCCGTAGGCTTTGGCAAGCTTTGCGCCTTCAATAGCGGCGGAAAGCTCGTTTCCGTCAACCATAAGAATTTCAGCGTGACATATAGCATCCTTTTGCGCCTTATCTAAAACCAGCGGAGGGAGATTTCCTCTGTCAAAAACACAGGTTCGGCTGGCGGTATCACGGCTGAGCCATATAACCGAGGTAAAGGAACGGTAACCGTCTAAGGTGCGTATAAGATTTGTACGAACACCGTATTTTTCGAAATCTCCAATAAGGAATTTGCCTCCGTTATCAGAGGACAAAACGCCTATATAAGCCGACTCTGACCCAAGCTTTGATGCAGCGACGAGCGCTGTGGCAACAGGCCCTCCGCCGGAAGGGCGGCTTCCTTCAGCCTTAAGCTTTGTGTCCTCTGATGGGTAGTGGGGAAGGCTGATAAGCGTGTCCATAACGCATGCGCCTATTCCGACGATTTTGTTCATTCCGCACGTCCCCCGGAGCCTGTGAGCTTGATTTTTTCAAGAGCAAGCTTCTTCACTGCCTCAATTGCAGGCTTCATAAATAAGTCAATGGCTATACTGCGACCCTCCCGATTAAGCTCCTCGGTGGCGCCCTTTGCAAAAGCGCAGCAAACGTCAGTTCCCACGTTCAGCTTTCTGATTCCCGCCTTAATTGCGCACATCACCGTTTCGTCGGGAATTCCCGAGCCTCCGTGAAGCACGAGAGGCGTGTTATTGGTAGCCGCTCTTATTGCCTTGATTCTGTCTATGTCGATTTCAGGAGGCTTTTTGTAATGCCCGTGAGCATTTCCCACAAGAACCGCAAGGCAGGTAACCTTCGTTTTTTCAACGAATTCAGCAGCTGCGGCAGGGTCTGTAAATTCCTCCATAGTGTCATCGTTTACGCTTCCGATATGTCCAAGCTCACCTTCAACCCCAACTCCAACAGATGCGCATATATCGACTATATGACGTGTAAGAGCCACGTTTTCTTCAAAGGGGAGTGTGGAGCCGTCTATCATAACACCCGAGGCTCCCCATCTGAGCATTCGCTGAACCTCATGCTCCGAGGGACCGTGGTCAAGGTGGAAGCAAACGGGAACGGTAGCCTTAGCCGCCGCTGCGAGAGCTACGGGTGCTATATAGTAGCCTATATCTTCTCTTACGAGTCGTGGATAAACCTGAAGGATTACGGGAGCCTTTGCCTCCTCAGCCGCCTCTATAACGCCCATAATGGTTTCTGCGTTATATACGTTGAACGCCGGGATGCAAAAGCCTCCTGCCTCTGCCATTCCTATAATTTTCTGTAATGTTACAAGCATATTTAAAATCCTCGCCTCAGAGTAAAATCAGTTCTTGGAGTGAAATAATTCTGACTCCCTCATCACCCGCACGCTTAAGAGCTGTGTATTCCGCCGCAGAGGCTGTAACGATAATGCTCTCTCCCAAGGACTTTGCGTTGGAAATGCGACGCTTTGCAACCTGCTTTATAACCTCAGGACAATATTCCGCCATAAGTATGTTTCCTGCAAATACGGTTTCCGCTCTGTTAAGATGCATCTCATGAAGGGTTGCGAAAGCTGAAATAACCCGTCTTGCCTCTTCCGTTTCCTGAAGGTCTCGGGAGAGCTGATACGGATCCTGAAAAACTACGGTAAGACCGCTGTCGCATTTTGCGATTTTACCTGAGTCACAAAGCTCCGCAAGGAAGGCGGTGAAGGTATAAACCTTTGCTGAAACCTCGATACCGTACTCCTTATAGGTTCTTTTAATAACCTTAGCATCGGAGGGCTCGAGGACAATAACAGTGTCAAATTCCGACATCTGTTCAGCCGCCTTTGTCATCTGCTCCTTCGCTTCTTCTGCCGCTCCAATAAGGAAATCAAGCTCTGCTCCCGAGGCAGCTTCACCTTCAAGAAGAGTGAAATTAACTCCGGCTTTTTCAAGAGCCTCAATAGCCTTAACACCCTGCTCCGGCGCCATATATCTCGTATCCGTTCCAAGATAGAGAAGCGTAGGAGTTTTCTCCTTGTGTCTTCTTATCGCATTAAGCAAGCATTCGCACACATCTTTCTTGCCATAGGCGTTACCCGTGTCAAGACAGTTATCAACAAGACGGCTTATATATTCGGGAAGAGTACCCTCGAGAGCTGCCTCAAGGCGTACCTCTTTTGTGAACAGAACGGGGTCCCAGCCTGTTACACAGTCGTGTACGCAAGCCCCGCAGGTTGCGCATTCGTAAATATTATCAATTATTTCCTCAAGCTTTATTGCCTCGCGGTTAACAAGTGAAATGCCGAGAGCTCTTGCTCTTGCGGTGTTTCTTTCGTGCCCCGTTGCGTTGCCAATGGGGCATATATGATGACACATCCAGCAAAAACGGCAGGAATCAACGTGTTCTTTACATTTATCGGATAAATTCATTTTACTTTTCTCCTTTTCTTCGCAGACTTATATTCCCAGCTTGAAGGGATTCATAATTCCGTTGGGGTCAAGCTGCTTTTTAAGCCCCTCAAACACCTGCATAGCAGGACCGTACTGCTCCTTCATAAGACGCCCGAGCTTTATGCCTACGCCGTGGTGGTCGTTCACAACTCCTCCGTGGGCAAGAGCAGCTCTTACGCCGCAGGTCCACACTGCCTGGTGAAGACGGAGAGCCTCCACAGGATCCTCGGGGACGTCCTTTCCGTCTATGATAAATCGGTCGTAAACCATAGCGCCCCACTCATACCAGTGTGAGAAGTGCGCAATAAATTTAGCCTGTGGGAAATTGGTTTCAATGGCGTTTTTCATAGCCCAGTAAATCTCTTCAATCTTACCGTAGGGAGCTATGGTGTCCATAGTGCCAAACATCTGGGGGATATCCATCATATGACCGGGATAGAAGAAGGTAATCTTTTCCTTCCACCATTTTTCACCGTATTCGCTGCCGAGGTCCTCTGCACCGTATTTTGCAAAGGTGTCAAGTAGTATCTTCTCCTCAACATCAACCATCTCGCGGCAGCCCTCGTATGCAATATTCATAAATGCGCCTTTGCGCTCAACGCCTACGATTTTTTTAATGAGAGATGCTGTTTCGGCTTCGTCGTAAAGACGCATAACAGAGGGCTTGAATTTTTGAAGAAGCTCGCGACTTGCCTTGAAGGCGGCGGACAAATCCTGGAACAAAAATCCGCGGAAGCGCCTATCCTCAGGCTGGTCGAATATACGAATCTGCGCCTTTGTTATAATGCCTAAAGTACCCTCAGAGCCTATGAAAATCTGGTTAAGGTCGGGGCCTGCCGCATGCTTTGGAGCAGGAGATGTGGTAATAATATCACCGTTTGGAAGAACTACCTCCATCTTTAGCACCATATCGTCTATTTTTCCGTATTTTGTGGAGCAAACGCCGATTCCTCTGTGGGCGAGGAATCCGCCTACGGTGGAGCAGGTAAGGCTCGAGGGATAATGCATAGTAGCCTTTCCAACCTCGTTAGCCGCCCATTCTATATGCTTATAAATAGCGCCCGTTCCGCATTCTATGTACATTCCCTCGGTATTAACCTCGTATATTTGGTTCATTCTTTTGGTATCAAGAATTATACCGCCGCAAACGGGAATAGCTCCTCCCTGCGTGCCGCCTCCGGCGCCCCAGGTGGTAACGGGAATTTTGTAATAGTTAGCAATTTTTACTACCTTGGAAACCTCTGTCGCATCCTTGGGGCAAACGATAAAATCCGCCTCTGGCATACGGCAGCCTCTGTCAGCCCACATACGTGAAAGCCAGTAATAGTCAACGCTGTGAGTTACCTTATCTATGGCTCTGGTTGAGCAGTTTTCCTTACCGACTGCATCCTCAAGCTCCGTAAGAATCATTGAAAATAAAAACTCGTTCATCTGATATTGCATTTTTCTTTATCTCCGTTTTATAAATAATTATTTGTCAAGCGTGTCGTCTACCGAAAGATTCGGGAAATATTTGCAGAACTCTTTAATTTCTTTTCTGAAATCCCCCTCAATTTCAACGAAATGGTGAATATAAGGTCCGTCGATAATGCGGTCCTCCACAGCTTGAAGATTCGGGAACTCTCCCCAGATATAAGTGCCGTGTGTCCTCGGACCTTCAGTTGTTTTGCAAAGCAGGGGGAGAATCATATATTTCCCGCTTTCCTGGTCAAGCCTTGCTACGGTGTACGTGCCGTCCTTCGCTCTGAACCATGAGCGCTGGTTAACAAGCCTCGCTTCGCTGTCGGGACCCTCGGTAGCCTTCTGTGACAGAGGGAAGGGGCCGCAATGCCAGAGAAGCTCGGCGTTTTTGTTTTCAGGGTGCCTTACCGTGAATTCACCGAACAGAGGCTTTCCTTCGCCGAGAGTTGCGCATTTCAGAAGCGCCATAGTCAAGGTGCAATGCATATCACTCTCGCAGGAAACCATATATCCCATATCGTTAAGCAGTCCGTAAACCGTGCAGGGCGCAAAACCGTCAAACATAACGGGAGTCGCAGTCCAACATTCCGCCGAAATTACATCGAGCTTGAACTCCTCAAAAAGCTTTTTATACATCACCGTATAAGCTGCCATACGTTCAACGTATTTTGGCGTCAGCTCGTCAAGGGTGTAATTGTTGATAATGTACTCCTCTATTTCCCTCTTTTCCGGGTCGTCGCTGTCAAGGACTTTTTTCATTCTGTCCTCAATTACGGCAAAGTTTATGGGGATGATTTTTACGCCGAATTTTTCCATAAGCTCACCCTCGTTCCATATAACCGAGAAGAAGGGAGCGGGGCGGATGCCCACCTGACCAATCCTCATGCCCGAGAAATTCTTAACCATACAAGCAACTCTTACGAAGGATTCGAAGCCACTGCGGAATTCCTCCGATTCAACACGGCAGCAGGGCAGGTGAGAGAACGGAATGTGATATCTCTGAAGCTGTCTTGACATACCGAAAAGACCGCACTGGGAATCGGTTGGACGCATACCGTCAATATAGTATTCGTCGTCAAGTGGCGCCCAAATGAGAAGCGGCTTTCCGATAGCCCTTGCAATATCGCAGGCAGCCTCCTCGTTCCCGAAATTGCAGTTGACGATAAATACCGCATCTACTTTTTCGGACTTGAATCGCTCTATAACCGCCGAAGCTGTTTCGTCGTCGAAAACGAGGTCGTGAATTCCTATCCCGACGTTGTCAACAAAGCGCACCTTTTCTGTGGTAAAATTCTTTTTTATGTACTCACGGAATTTGTCACCGCGCTGCTCTGCGGAATACCATGTAAGGAAGGTTCCCCTCGGTCTGTCAGTGGTATTTCTGCGCATAGTTACCAGCCCGATTTTTACACTGTAATCAAACATATGCCACCTCAAAAAATTGTTAGTAAGAATGTAATTTGTCGCAGCCTCATACCTGTTGTATAACATAAATGCAACCAAAAATATCTTACACGAATAGTTTAACATAGCAATGTCGGAAGTTCAATACAGTAGGTGAAATTTTTTTCAAAAACATTGACTTTTTTTCATTCAGGTGGTAAAATAATGGAAATTCACTCCGCAGAAAGGTGAAAAATGGAATCGTTAGTACACAAAATAAGATTTATGTATAATCAAATGGGTCCCGGTGAACGAAAAATAGCCGAGTATTTGCTTGAACACACCGAGGAGCTTATAAATACGTCCGTAAGTGAGCTTGCGGAGCGGTGCGGCTGCGGTGACGCTACGGTAGTAAGATTTTCGAGAAAGCTTGGCTTTGACGGATTCCAGGCAATGAAGATAGTATTTGCCGCCGAATTGAATACCACATCCACAATAAGCTCGGAAATCGAGAGAAGCGACAGCTGCCTCGAAATTTTCCGAAAAAGAATAAACGATATATCCGTGGCTCTTTGGAGCACCGAATCGGTCCTTGACGGAAATAGCCTTGATAAGGCGGCGCGAATGATAATGGAAGCTAAGAGAATAGTTATTTTCGGACTTGGCAACTCTGCTTCAATAGTACAGGACGCGGCTCATAAATTTCTGCGCCTCGGTCTTAACGCCCAGAGCTGTTCGGACAACCATATGCAGGCGATAATAGCCTCTCACTTGGATAGGAGCAGTGTTGCGATAGGTGTTTCCCATTCCGGCTCCTCGCGCGATATAGTAGAAGCCTTGCGACTGTCAAAGGCGAGCGGCGCATCTACCGTGTGTATAACCAATTATTCGTCTTCCCCCATTGTCAGGGAGTCGGATGTAGCTCTGTTCACCAAATCCGAGGAAACAAAGCATTCGATTTTAGCTATGACCTCAAGAATAGCCCAGCTGGCAATTTTTGACGCTATTTACACTTACATAGTGGTTAATTCAAGCAAAAACGCCCGTAACGCAATATATAACACAGAGTATTCTTTACAAGATAAGAAATATTGACAAAGAAAAAACGGCGCCGCCCGAGGTGAATTTTCATGACAAACGTGCGGCGCTTTCGTATTAAATTTTCATGCAAGCCATGGGGCGTGTCGTCTTTTCGTTGCTAAAAGGCTATTCCGTCTTTGTATAATAAGAAGGGATATGACCTGTAATCTCCTTGAATTTTCTCGAAAAGTAAGAGAGGTTTTCAAATCCGGAGCTAAGCGCCGCTTCTGAAACGGAGCTTCCTTCCTTTATCATACGCTTTGCCAGTCGGCAGCGCATATTGTTTATAAATTCAAAAATCGTCTGTCCCGTAAATTCCTTGAATTCTCTTGAGAGATGGTACTTGCTGATGCCTATGTGAGAGGATAGGTTGTCGAGGGTTATATATTCGGAAAGATTATCTTTTATGTACGTAATAGCAGATTTTACTCTTTTTGCGGAGGATAGCTCACTTTCCGAGCTGTCGGATTTTTCCGAGAGGTGATTTTTGCACAAATGGCATATCAGCTTCAGAACGGATAGCCGTATTTCGGGAGCTGTCCATAGCTGTCTGTCGTTTTTTGCGCCCTCGATTTTTTCGATTACATCTTCAAAGATAACCTTCATTTCCTCGTCCTTGAATATCTCCGAGAAGTGCAGCTTCGTCATATCAATTCCGTTCTGCTTGCAAAACTCATTGTCTATAATAAAGCAGTGGTAATTAATGCCTCCTTCACTTATAACCGAATGAATAGCATCGGAATTTACTATAGCGAAATCGTCCTTCTCAAAGCGGTAGCTTTCCATATTCAACAAGCACTGTCCATCTCCTTGGGTGCATAAAAGTATTTCAAGATTTTCGTGCCAGTTTGGCGAAGCATAGAGAAATTTTATCTTGTCCAAATGGTAAACGAAGGGAAGAATGTCCTTTTCAATATTATGTATCTCATACGTAATGTCCTTCATAAAATATTCACCTCCGGGTGCGTTTAGATTTTAAAATCGCAATATTGTGTCAATTAAGGTCAATATAAATATTGATATTCGCTGTAAAATATTATACAATTAAGACAGCTAAAAAGCAATAGAAAACAGAAATAAAATATATGAAAAGTGAGGAATGTTTTATGTACGATTTTCCCATCGGTGTAATTCTTGAGTCCTTTAGGCTCGAAAGAAGCGAGGCTATTAAAAAGGCTGCCGAGATAGGAGCTAACGGTATTCAGATGTATGCAACAAGCGGCGAAAATTCTCCCGAAAATCTTGATAAGGCGGCTCGCCGTGCGCTGCTTGACGAGGTAAAGGGACATGGGCTCAGATTTTCTGCTCTCTGCGGAGATCTCGGGCACGGTTTTGGTAACAGGGAGCTTAACGCTGAGCTTATCGAAAAGTCAAAGAGAATAGTGGATTTAGCACTTGAGCTTGAAACGAATATTGTCACCACGCACATAGGTGTTGTTCCTGAGGACCCGAGTCATGAGAGATACAAGATTATGCAAGAGGCGTGCTTCGCCTTAGCTTCTTATGCGGATAGCGTAGGCGCTCATTTTGCAGTAGAAACAGGACCCGAAACCTCTCTCGTACTAAAAGGTTTCCTTGATTCCCTCGGTTCCTCGGGTGTTGCGGTAAACCTTGACCCTGCAAACCTTTGTATGGTAACAGGTGATGACCCTGTTAAGGCTGTATATAATCTTAAGGATTACATAGTTCATACTCACGCAAAGGACGGCAACCTTCTTTACCGCGCCGCTCCCGAATATATATACGGCGTTCTCCATCCCATTCCTGCTGAAATAGCAGATAAGAAATTCTTTGAAGAGGTGCCTCTCGGAACCGGAAGCGTTGATTTCCCGAGATACCTTGCGGCTCTTGAGGATATAGGCTTCCGCGGATTCCTTACCATTGAGAGGGAAGTGGGAGAAAACCCACAGAAGGATATTAAGACTGCCTATGATTTCCTCAAAGGCATCATTAACAAATAAGATAAAATTGAAGGAGAATTTGATATGTCTAAGGTAAGAATTGGTATGATAGGGGCTGGTAATATTGCCAACACCCACCTTGACTCTTATAAGAAGGTAGCAGATGCGGAGATAGTTGCAATATGCGATATCGACCCCGAAAGGCTTAAGGAAACCGCTGATAAATACGGCATTGAGAACAGATATAACAGTGTTGAAGAAATGCTCGCCGCAGGTCTTGAGCTTGATGCGGCAGACGTTTGCGTGTGGAACTGCAATCACGCCTCCTGCGCCATAAAGGCGCTTGATGCAGGGCTTAACGTGCTTTGTGAAAAGCCAATGGCTTATAACACGGAGCAGGCAGAGGCTATGCTCGAGGCGGCGAAGCGCAATAACAAGCTCCTTATGATAGGCTTCGTTATGAGATTCCAGTCTAAAACTAAAATAGCTACCGACTTTATAAATGGCGGCTTCCTTGGTGACGTTTACCACACTAAGGCTCATTACGTACGCCGTCACGGTAATCCCGGCGGTTGGTTTGCAAACAAGGAGCTTTCGGGCGGCGGTCCCGTAATAGACCTTGGAGTTCACGTAATTGACTGCACAAGATACCTTATGGGCTCACCAAAGCCCGTCAGCGTATATGCCGTAGCATATGACAATATAGGTAAGCGTGACCACCTTAAAACTAACGTTGGTTGGATGCCCAAGAACGCAAAACCCACCGACCCGTGTACGGTTGAAGACTTTGCATCCGCTATTATAAGATACGAGGACGGCTCTTCAACTCAGCTTGAATGCTCTTACAGCATAAACGGAGAATCCAAAACCTACCTTCAAGCCTTCGGCACTAAGGCGGGTATGGACCTCACAGACGGAGTTAAGCTCTACGGTGAGTATAACGATTTCCTTGCAGACTTTAACATCAAGACAGCCAATTACAAGGGAGAAGAGGATGCCTTCGTTGCTGAAATGACTCACTTTGTGGATTGTGTGCTTGGTAAGTGCGAATGTAAGGCAACAGCCGAGGACGGTGTTGCGGTTATGAAAATACTCGACGCAATTTATCTCTCTGCGGAAACAGGTCACGAGGTCGTTATAAAATAAGATAGGAAAAGAAGGGGGCGCCGTGCGTGATTCGGGTGGCAGCTCTCTTTAAAAGGAGAGTGAAAGTATGAAATACGGTGTATCCAGTTATTCATTTTATCAGTACATAAAGCAGGGGAAAATGACCCAGCTTGACTGTATCGCAAAGGCGAAAGAAATGGGCTTTGACGCTATCGAATTTATTGATATAGACGGCAAAGGGGACTATGCCCTCCAGGTAGAAAATGCAAAGAAGCTTCGGGCCGAAGCGGATAGGCTTGACATGAAAATTATTGCCTATACCATAGGGGCGTGTCTATATAACGACAGTGAAGAAAAAAACCGGAAAGAGGTTGAGCGCCTTAAGGGTCAGCTTGATATAGCTAAGATTCTCGGGGCTTCGGTAATGCGTCACGACGTGTGCTATACTCTCGGTAAGACGGGGGCCTCCAGAAGCTTTGACCTCATGTTGCCAACAATAGCCACACTTGCCCGTCAGGTTACGGAGTACGGCGAGAGCCTCGGTATACGCACTTGCACCGAGAACCATGGCTTTATAGCTCAGGACAGTGACAGAGTGGAAAGACTCTTCAACGCAGTTGCTCACGATAACTACGGACTTCTGGTTGACGTTGGCAATTTTGCCTGCGCAGATGAGTTTTCCCCCCATGCCGTGTCAAGAGTTGCGCCTTATGCTGTACACGTTCACGTAAAGGATATGAAGATAAGCGAGGAGCCCGTTGAGGGCGCAATCCTAACCAGAGCCGGTACGTATCTTACCTGCACTGCAGTGGGAGAGGGGGATATTCCTGTTAAGCGCTGCCTCAGAATTCTTAAGAAAGCAGGCTACGATGGCTACGTATCCATAGAATACGAAGGCGCTGAGGATTGCATTGAGGGAATCGCCAAGGGTCTTGCAAACCTTAAGAGGTATATTTCCGAAATATAAGGGTTGCGGGCGTATGCGCTATATATGCCGTTGCACGGGTGGATTTTCCCTGTAAGGGATAAAATTTTTAAAAACTATTATTTGAAAGTTTTAAAAGAGCGTTTTTTGTCACGGTGTGGCACATAAGCGCTCTTTTTTGCTGTTTTTAGGGCATTTTGGTAATCAAATCCTGCCCTCGCAAAGGGCAAAGCGGAATTTTTGGGTTGACTTTTGCATAATTCGGTGTTATAATCTTCTGTGGGTTATTATATATTTATTTATATTAATTATAATATTGTAATAAAAAATATGGATTCATCCCACCCGGAAAAGGAAAGGGGACACTATGAAAAACGGTTTGCTTATCGTTGGCGCAGGCGTATACGGGCTTGTGGCGCTGGAAATCGCCGAGAGCATGGGCTGCTTTGAGAAAATCGCATTTCTTGACGATAACGCAAAGGGCGGCGCAGGGCTTGATATTGTCGGAGGGCTTTCCGATATTGAGGCTCTTGCCGGGGAATATAAAAACGCAGTGGTTGCGATAGGAAATTCTACCATTCGTTTAGAGCTGATGGCGCGGCTGAGAGTCGCAGGCTATAATATCCCGTCGCTTATATCTCCTATGGCGTATGTTTCCCCCTCGGCAAAAATCGGTGCGGGAGTATTCGTTGAGCCAATGGCTGTTGTGCATTGCGGCTGCGAAATCTGTGATGGCTGCATCATCTCGGCAGGCGCCGTTGTAAATCATAAGAGCGTTTGTCACCGTGGATGCCATATTGACTGTAACGGAACCGTAGCAGGAAATGAGGTAGTCCCCTCAGGCACTAAGGTGCCATCCGGCGCAGTTTTCTCTTCGAAACAGGACAGTAAGATAAAGCTGTGCTGATATACCATTTAGGCTGACTTATAAATAAAACCTCGAGGTGCTTTATGTACAAGTATTTTTTCAAAAGATTTTTTGACATCATTCTGTCGCTGCTGGCGGCAATAGTGCTGCTGCCTGTGTTTATAATCGTGGCGATAGCTATTTTCATAGACGACCCGGGTCCCGTGTTCTTCAAGCAAAAAAGAGTTGGTAAGAATAAAAAGCTCTTCTGGCTGCTTAAATTCCGCTCAATGAAGGTGAAAACACCCGATATCCCTACCCACCTGCTTGAAAACCCCGACCAGTACATAACGAGAGTAGGTAGGTTCTTAAGGAAAACCAGCCTTGATGAGCTTCCCCAAATATATAACATTCTCTTTGGCAAAATGTCCATAATAGGACCTCGCCCTGCGCTCTGGAATCAGGACGACCTTATTGCTGAGCGTGATAAGTATGGCGTAAACGACGTTCGCCCGGGACTTACGGGCTGGGCGCAGATAAACGGCAGAGACGAGCTTGAAATTCCCGTAAAAGCAAAGCTTGACGGCGATTACGTTGCAAAGCTTAATTCAGGCTGGTTCAGAGGACTTGCTATGGATACCAGATGCTTCTTTGGCACCTTCATATCCGTGTTCCGCTCCGAGGGAGTCGTTGAAGGCGGAACGGGTGAGATGAAGAAGCAGGAGGAAGAAGCGGCAAAGCTTGCCGAGGTCGAAGCGGAAGCCGAGAAAATTATGTCGGCAGAGTTTGAAGAGGCTCCTTCGTGCGAGGCGCCTTCGGAAACAGCGGTATCGGCAGAAGTTTCCACAGGGGAAGGCGGCGCAGCGGAAGACAGCGCTGACCTGTCAGCAGATGTTGTGGAGGTTTAAGAATGATTAAGCTGCTTATAACGGGCAAGGACTCCTATATAGGCGTGTCCGTAGAAAACTACTTAAAGGAAAATTACCCCTCCGAATACGAAATAGATACTCTTGATATGCTTGACCCCGCTTGGCGTGAGGTGTCCTTCAGCGGCTACGACGCCGTTTTTCACGTAGCGGGAATTGCCCATTCGGATAGCGGTAAAATAAGCGACGAGCGTGCAAAGCTCTATTATGCGGTAAACACAGACCTGACCGTCGAGGTGGCAAAGAAAGCTAAAGCCGATGGCGTCGGGCAGTTCATATTTATGAGCTCCGCTATAGTCTACGGCGAAAGCTCCCCGATAGGCAAAGCAAAGCATATTACGAAGGATACGCCGCCCGCCCCGGCAAATTGCTACGGTGACAGTAAGCTTAAGGCGGAGGAGGGAATCCTGCCTCTTGACTGCGAGAGCTTTAAGGTCGTAGTCCTTCGTCCCCCCGTTATCTACGGCAAGGGCAGTAAGGGAAATTATCCCACACTTTCAAGTTTTGCAAGAAAAATGCCTATTTTCCCCTACGTTAAAAATCAGCGCTCAATGCTATACGTTGAGCATTTGTGCGAGTTCGTTCACCTTATGCTGAAAAACTGCGAGAGCGGAATTTTCCACCCCCAGAACAAAGAATACAGCAACACATCCGAGCTTGTAAAGCTTATAGGCGAGGTTAAGGGTAAGAAAATAATACTTATACGGGGCTTCGGCTGGGCGCTTAAG
>JAEIGA010006163.1_pt1 | contig 18252 bp, 32 predicted proteins | sample 9270691 | NCBI WGS metagenome assembly JAEIGA01 (sample SAMN17057246, study PRJNA624740) | gut metagenome | biome: biome; isolation source: fecal sample | host: Bos grunniens | place: China: Xizang | collected 2019
GCCTTATGTCAAGAGGTCGCTGCAAACACTGCTGCTATTAGAGAAAATAATAAGTAGATTATCGATGATTATTTTAAAGATAATGCAACTTATAAAAATTCCGAACATCAAGATGCTTTAAGTAATTTAATGGCTGCCAACTTACATAATCAGACTCAAAATTTATATGATACAGTATGGTCTTCTGATGCCGGTCAATATTCTGATGAAGAAGCTCAAAAATTGTATGCGGAAAAAATGGGGTATACGTGGGTTTCTGACGAAGAGAATGGTGTTGGAAAATATGCGGACGCTAACGGCAATGAATTAACTATTGGTGATGATTAGGCAAGAATGTATCTAGCTCAACAAGAGGCATTATTGCAAGTTGGAGCAAATATAGATACTTTAAATAGTAATTTAAATATTTTGTCAGATAACGTAAATGCCGCATCCCAATTAGCTTATAATCAAGCTATGGGTGGAGATGTTACTGGAGTAAAAATCGGTGCAGAAAATCCTGGTGGCTTTGTTCAGCGAGATGAAGCAGGAAATATTTTACTAGATGAGAATAACTAGCCTCTAGCAGATCCAGCTGCTTTGCAAGAATATCTTGGCATTGATGATGCTACATTTGAAGCAATTTGGAAAGCTAAAGGATATAGTAGTGCTGAAGCTTATACAGAGGCATTTAATTAGCAATTACAAGGGTTTGATGCTGATGTTGCTGAATTAGATTTAGTAAATCAAATCACTGGTTCTGGAGAGCTAACTTTAGGAGTGGCTCAAAAGTTCGAGTAGATGTTGGATGATATGATAGACACCAATGGCGAAGATGCCGGTCAAAAATTTGTTAATCAATTTAATGACCAAATTATGTCTAAATTAAATCCCAAAGATTATGAAGAAGCACTTGGTCGTTTAACCAATATAAATTGGAGCGACTGGAATGCTGGCGAAAAAGCTGCTGAAATTATGAGGGATTATGGAGTAGAAATTGATACTAGTAGTGAAGCATGGAAATAGTTCGTGCAGGATACTAGAAATGCAACTCTTTCTGCCCCAAATATGGATGAATTAGTTAGTAATCTATCAAAAATTCAAGAATTAACTTCAAATATAAAAGTTGGCGATATTCTATCTTAGGAAGATTATGAGTTATTAGTTAAATATAATTCTGCTTTAGCAGGATATTTTGCCATTTTAGCAGACGGTTCAGCAAAATTAGTGGGAGATCCTCTAGATTTACAACAAGCTGTTGCTGAAACGGTACAAAATCAATATAAGGAAGCAGCCTAGGCGGCATTAAACAATGCAGATTTTTATACTAAACAGTATGAGGCTGGATTGAATGCTTTGGGCGGCGATGCTGATAAATTAAATGATTACTCTTCTTCTGTTGCATATTAGAATGACGCTGGAGAATGGAAATATCGTGGTAGTGATGCGCGTAGTTAGATTGAGTTTTTAGAGTCTCAAGGATATGGCGATACCGAAGAAGGGGCTGCTAATCTTGAGAGATGGAAAAATGATATTTATGGTCTTGATGAGAATGGTACAACTACAACAACTGGAGTTTTAGAAGAAATTGGAACTGCTGTTGCAGAAATGGGACCCACTTTTGCAGAATCCGCGCAACAGGCTCAATTGTGGAGTGCTACTTATCAAGGAGCTTTAAATTCTATTGCATTAAGTGCAGATGACGCGAATGCTCGTTTAGAATTATTAAAATCTGGTGAAATTAATGCAGAGGCTTACTCTTATGCGGCAACTGCTGCACATAATGAAGAAAAATGGGAAGGTATGGATCCTTCAGAGGTTGAAGATTACGCAGAAGCCATCGAAAATGCAGCAAAAGCATCTGACCTCTTAGATGATAATATCACTGAAGAAGTCGCAGAAGATGTTGCATTATACACTAAAAAGATGAATCAAGGTGTTGATAAACTATCTAAAGGATTTAAAGAATGGAATAGCATTATTAAAAAAAGTGATAAAGCTTCACAAGAATATGCCGAAGCTATGACAGATATGAAAGATGCTATGTCAGATGTTTTAGGCACTTCAGAAGAATTTATTAGTGATGATTTTATCGTAAAAAATTTAGAAGATATTGAAAAGGCTGCTGAGGGCGATGCAGAAGCTATTGATAGATTAAGTGCTGCCTTAGGTAAATAGATTATTATGGATATTACCGTTGATGGAAGCGCTGTTGAACAATAGGCTCTAGACGCTCATGATAATTTATAGACTTTATTAGATGGCAAAAAGGTAGGATTTTCAGTAACTGCCGATATGGATACTTCTGGAATTATTGAAGGAGCTCAAGAAGTTATTAATGCAGCAGGAATGACTGTGGAACAAGCTCAAGCCTATTTTAACAGCTTAGGTTATGAGCCTACTTTTGTAATGGAAGATTAGGAAGTTCCTCTTGAAGGTACTCGTACAATTACTGAAAATGTGGTTGTTGGTACTCAGTACCTGGATGGACCAGGAGAGGGGCAACAAAGAGCCTTTGACTATATAGCTAGTGCAGATACTAGAACTGAAGCTGTTCCAATGGGTACTCAAATTGTATCTGTTCCAGCACTATCAGCAGATGGAACGCCTCAAATTGAAAGCCTACATAAAAAAGGTGGAGGCGCGATGAATAACTCTTCTGGCGCTAACAAAGGAGGCAAATCTGGAGGAGGCGGCGGAGGCGGTTCTAAAAAGAAAAAAGCTGACAAAGTTAAGAAATCCGACGTAGTAGAACGCTATAAAGAAATTAATGATGAGTTGGAAGAAACTCGTCGTTTAATGGATAAAAACAGTAAGCTTGCAGATACTTTGTGGGGCGAATCTAAATTCAAGAAAATGCGAGAGGGCGTTGAACTCTTAAAGCAAGAAAATGAGCAGTTGGAAGAGCGCTTAGGATGGTCTCGAAAGTATCTCACAGAAGATAAAGATGCTCTATTAGATGCTACCGAAGAAGCTGGTATTAATTTTAAATTTGATAAAAACACTGGTGAAATTACTAATTATACTAGTGAAATGGAAAAATTATATGCCAAGCTTGATGCCGCGATTGCTAAGGCTAATGCTGATGGTAATGTAACTGAAGCTGAGCAAGAAGAAATTGATAAATGGCAAGATAGAATTGACGCAGTTGAAGAGGCTAGAAAAGATTATGAAAGCACTCTTGATGAAATGCGTTCTGATGAAGAAGCATATCTTGAAAATCAATTAAAGATTTGGGAAGAGAATTTTAACATCCTGAATGAAGAATTGGAACTAAAAATTACTATTAATGACTCTGAAATGTCAATTCTTGAGTACTATCTTGATAAAATTGCAGATGACATTTATTCTGTTGTTGAAGGTTATACTTATATGACTGATCAAGTCGGCTTGCTAAATGGTAATTTAGATGCTTAGAATCAATATTATCAAGATTTAAGAGCGCAATATGAAGCAGGAGAAATTTCTTTGGCTCAATACAAAGAAGGTCTATTGGACGCTCAAGGAGCTACAATCGAAAATCTTCAAGCTTTGCAAGAATTGAAAGAATCCATGCAAGATTATTACGGCAATGTTTTAGCATTAGCTCAAGATAATATTGCATCTTATGTAGATTCAATGGAACACTTAACATCTGTTCTTGACCATTATTCCAGTATTATGGATATTATTGGTAAAGAACAAGATTATAATGCAAAGGGTTCTATTTTGGCTGGTAGAGCAAATACTTTACGTAATGAACTTGACACTCAAACTAAACTATATGAAAATTATAGTGCTTAGGCTAAAGAGTGGAAAGATAAGATGGATAATGCTGTTGTCGGCTCTAATGAATATGAAACATATAAAAAGAATTGGGAAGCTGCTCAAGAGGCAGCTAATGAAGCCCAAGAAAATATGCTTTCTAAGACTGAAGAGTGGGCAGAAGCGATGAAGGCTTGTGTGGAAAATGAATTAAACGGATTAGCACAAACTTTAGAAAATTCATTAACTGGTGGAACTAATTTTGATACTATGTTAACTTCTATGGAGCGAGCAAGTAGTCTTCAAGAAGAATATTTAACAACCACTAATCAAATTTATGAAACTAATAAGTTAATGCGTTAGGCTCAACAAGAGATTGATAAAACCACAAATAGTGTTGCAAAACGTCGTTTGCAAGGTTTTATTAATGAAACGCAGCAATTACAGGATTAGACTGAATTAAGTCAGTATGAGTTAGAAATCCAATAGGCAAAGTATGACCTATTACTTGCAGAAATTGCTTTGGAAGAAGCTCAAAATGCAAAATCTACTGTTCGCTTACAACGTGACAGTGAGGGTAACTTCGGTTATGTTTATACTGCTGATAGTAGTAAAATTGCTGAAGCTCAACAGCAACTTGAAGATGCACAAAATAGTCTATACAACATTGGATTAGAAGGTGCAAATGACTATAATCAAAAGTATGCTGAAACAATGTCTGAGATGTATGATACTTTAACAGAATTACAAACTCAGTATTTAGAGGGTGCTTTTGAATCTGAACAGGAATATCAAGATGCCGTAACTGCCGCAAAAGAGTATTATTATGATAAATTAAAACAATATTCTAATCTATATGCAGTTGCATTGACAACTGACACTCGTGTTGTTGCTGATGCTTGGTCAACAGATTTCAATGACATGATGTATAAGACTGATGAGTGGAAAGGTCACATTGATGATTATACTGCTGCAGCCGCAGAGAGCTTATCAACTTGGGCATCTGTCGTATCCACAGTGCTTGCAGAAAGTGGTTTGGATAAAGTTGATGAAGAAGTTGCTAATGTAGTTACTGAAAGTGATAAATTAAAAACTTCATTGATTGGTGAAGATGGAAATGGCGGAGTTGTTGCCGCAATGCAACAAGAAATTGAAGAAGCTGGACGTCTAAGTGAAGCTATGATTGGTGTTCAAAATTCTATCGATGGAGTTATTGAATCCTATGAAGAGTTCTTAGAAATGCTGAATGCTGAATATACTAATCCAGATTCTCCTCCGGTTGAACCAGACCCACCAGAGGAAGATAAGTGCGAAAAGTGCGGAAAGCTTTTGAGTGAATGTACTTGCGGAGACGAACCAGACCCACCAGATCCAGACCCTCCAACAGGACCAACTTGGGACAGAGTTAAAGCTGCTTATGACAGAATTAATGCTGGTAAATGGGGACATGGAATTGATAATCGTATTCGAAATGGTAAGGATGAAGGATTTACTGAAGAAGAAGTCCGTCTAGGCCAAAAATTGATTAATAAGGTTTATGGCGGTATGAGTTTATCTGCTGCTAAGAAGGCTCTTGGATTCGATACTGGTGGTTACACTGGTGATTGGGCTGGCTCCTATGGAAAACTTGCCTTTTTACATCAGAAAGAATTAGTATTAAATCAAGGCGATACTGAGAATTTCTTAGCTAGTATGGAAGTTCTTGAGCGTATTTTACAGATGATTGATTTGTAGAGCGCCAGTTCTTAGATTGGTGGATTATTAAGTAGTCCATCTATTGGAGCAGCAAACAATGGACCTTTGGAGCAAAATGTCCATATTGAAGCTAGCTTCCCGAATGTTAGCGACAGAAATGAAATTGAAGAGGCTTTTGGCAATCTTATTAATTTAGCTTCCCAATACGCTTATCGTAATTAACATATATTTTAAGGGTAGATTGTAGAAATACAATCTACCCTTTTTCTTATTTGGTCTAATATAAATAATTGACTTTTCTAAAATTTTATAGTATAATAGATTAAGGAGAGAAAGGAGTTAATTGTAATGGCTGTAAGTAATGAATCTATGGAATCATTGCTAAAAGCGATGGATATTATCGCATCTCGAAAAGTAGAAAAAGTAGCATATGATTCTACAATTATTTGTACTATTACTGATGATAGTGATAGAAAAAACGGTTGTTATACTGTAACTGACGGCACAATTAAATTCTAGGCTTATAGTGAAGTAACTAATTATAAAGTTGATGATTAGGTACGTGTTTCTATCCCAAATGGAGATTATACACAAGAAAAGTATATTGAAGGAAAATATGTATCTGACAACAATACTTCTCCAATTACATATACATCTCCCTTAGAAAGTGTTGTTGATATGGCAACGCTTGCGGGAGCTGGCACTTAGGTAAACATAAGCGGAAATTTAATTGCGAACTATGTTGACCCAGCTAATCCAGTTGGTATCCAATTGCATAGCTGGCAATTTAATACAGGTGATAAAAAATCTGAATTTGCTGACCTCCAAGAAAATAGCATTTATGATACTATTTTCTTAAAAGCAGATTTTAGAAGCTTATTAAGTAATCGAAAAATGCGAAGTGGTACATACGGATTGCGTTTAGATATTCGCGTTCGTACTAATTCAGAAAATCATCCTTATATTACTAAATCATTATATCTAGATAGCTCTGAGATGTTTGGAAATCCCTATGCTTTTACAGTTTTTTCAACTCAAGAGAAAAAGTTTGACATTTCCACAACTGGAGTTATTGATTCAATGACCTTATATTTTTACCAGAATAATGACTTTACTTATTTTAATGGAAAAGAAAATATTCCTGTTCCGGTAGAAAAAACAATTAAGGTTATTAATGGAGTAAAAACTGAGGTTCCTACAGAAAATTTATTTGTAAAGAATATTTATTTAGGATTTGGTAGTGATATTTCTGCGGTAACAGATAATACTGTTTAGCTTTATTCCAGCGATGATATGGGATTCAAACATTTTACTGCTTCTGATAGTACCAATCAAAAAACACTTGGTTTTTTATGGTATAATAAAACTGAAGATAATAAATATGTTGGTTTCTCCGATGGTGTCGTCACAAGGAATGAAGATGACAGTATTTTTGATTATGATGAAATTACTTATTTAAATGATTCTGAAGTAGATTCTAGATTAATGGCACAAAAGGGCAAGACTATTGCCACCGATACGATTGGATTGGACGCTGCGGCAAGTATTGAAGAGGCAGAGCCAATTTTAAATCAATGTAGTAAATTAATTACTAGCGATTTAACAAATACATTCAAATCATTTAAAGATAGATTAAGAGGACTTGTAGAGCTTCAAGAAGAAATTGATGATATTCTAACATCTACTTCTGGAGCAACAGAAAACCTTCCTGATATGGGAGAGGAATTAGACGAGTATATTACTAAAATTGTTGAATATTTTACAGACCAGTTAGCCTATGCTGCTGCTTTATAGCGTCATCAAAAAGATGGTGATACAGACTATGAAAAAATGACCCCTGCAGAGTTAGGTTATTATTGGGATTCTACCAATTCCCAAAAAGATATTAAAGGTATTTTATCTCGTCTTGAAACTTTAATTTATAATCAAGAAAATCCAGTAGACCGATTAGCAGCTTTTATGCCCAATATTAGAGATACAATTAAAACTAAATATTAGGGCTATCAAGGTATTTATGATACTTATGCAACAAGAGTTGATAAAATTTTTACTACTTTAAAAGAGAACTATGAAAAATTAGAATCTCTATTGGCTGGTAAAGAAAAACTCATTTCAAATTATGATATTGATTATAATTTTGTTGAATATGTACAACCTGACTTATCTCATTTAAATAATCGCTATTGTGTATACTGGTATCGTTTCGTTAAAGGATACGAAGATAAAGATGAGAGATTCATGGGGAAAGAATGGCAACGATTCACTCCAGAACTGCAGTTTGATTATAATCAATCTCAAACCAAACATACATTGAGAAAAAATGCAGGTTTGCCTCAAGAAACTTATATGGATGGTGCCACTGAGTACTTTGTAGCAAAACCATCTTTTAATGAAGGTACTTTTACTTTATTCTTAGATCCAAATAAAAAAGAAGAAAAATTTGTTGTTGTAGTATTTTATAATCATGAAATGTTCAAAAGTGGAGAGTTAGTATTTACTAATGAAGACACTTTCGAAGACCCTTATTCCGTAGATAAATCCGATGCAATCTATATTGAGCATAAAAATAATTCTATGGAAAGTTATTAGTCTCTCTATGGAGCATCTAATTTCTTAAACAATTCTAAGGACGCAAATGTGGTTCGTGAATTGAGAATTCGCTATGATGGATTATTGCATAAGGATGAGGCTTTGGCAGGTGCGCATGTATATTGGTATGTGCCAAACAATACTACAATGTTGCGTGTTGATGAATTAGATTTACAAGCTCGTGGCTTTAGCTCAGATTGTTATCCTACAGCGAGAGCAAAATCTAACTGTAAAACATATAAAGGACCAAGTGCAACAAACTACAATCAGAATAGTAAAACTTATCAAACTGGAGATACGTTTACTATTTATGAATTTAATAGTGGTTTTTATTCTTTGACTAGAAATGGTAATATTGGCAACTCTAGTCCAACTGCTGAGTGGGTATCCGCCAATGATATTGAAATTTTACGTTCTGAGTATTATCGAGATGGATACACTTGTTTTTATAAACAAATCGGCAGTGAGGAAGTTACAACTCAAGAATGGGACCCTGAATTAAATGAGAATATTGAAGTAACAACTACAACTTGTAAAGAGGCAGATACTTATTTCTATTATAAAATTAAAGATTATTATAGTCCGACATTTTTAAGAAATATGATTTTCTGCCACATTGAAAAAAATGAATATCCTTTTGAGGCTGATATTCAATTTGTATTTAGTACGCTCGGCACGAGCGGAACTGATTATACCCTAATGGTAATTCCTTCTGGCACTTAGACAGCCATTTAGGGAACAGATAAAAACTTACCTTTATTGATTGACTTGTATGATTATAATAATGAGCCAATTGATATGTATACTAAATTTAATAATAATGGAGAAGCTACAAAAATTCAAGGCTCTCCTGGATAGGCCTTTGATGCTCGCGTAGAGTGGATGGGTCCAAGTGTTTATAATTTAGATTTGATATCTGATGAAGCTACAAATACAGTAACAAGTGGTCAGGCATTAATTAGTGGCACAACTTTATCTTCTACCTTAAAACCCGAATCATATTGCGGTATAGCTAAAGTGATTACATCTTTTGGTTTAGGTAGCGAAGGCGCTAAAGAGGATGAAGAGAATACTGATAATGAAAGCTCTAATAAAAAATATCGAGTAGTTGATTTAACAACTCTATATCCAATAGCATGGACCGTTGGAGAGTATTATATTGAAGGTGCTACAACGATTGTTTATGATTCTTATGGTAAAAATCCCAATTATTATAAAGATCCTTATAGAATCTTTAAAGCTAACACTAATGACGAGTTATCTATAGGAAAAACCATTGGCGAAGAAACAATTACAGATTTGACTTGGAGTATCGCCTATTTCATTGGAGAAGATGGCAAATAGCCTACTGCACTTACTGAAGATGATAGTATTTATGAAATTTATCAAACTTATAAACCAGTATTAAATGATAAAAATGGATTAACTCCTTGTAATATGTATATTGAAAACATGGATGTATATCCTGTAGTACAATGTTGGATTACAACAAACAAGGCTGCTAAAACTTTATATTGGTCTCAGCCTTTGGTTATTATTCAAAATCGCTATCCGTCCGCAATGCTAAACGCCTGGGATGGTAGCTTGACAATTGATGAAAAAAATGGTACAATATTATCAACAATGGTTGGAGCCGGTCGAAAAACAGCCAATAATACTTTTGAAGGCGTATTAATGGGTGATATTGCTGGCAGTGCTGGAATGGATTTAGATAATAAAACCGGTTTAGGTATTTATGGTTTCCATGATGGTGCTCAATCATTTGGAATGAATATTGACGGAACGGCCTTCTTTGGAAAAGCTGGACGAGGAAGAATCTTAATTGATGGTAATGAGAGTACTATTCAAAGTGCTTCTTATACTTTAGAGCGAAGAGATTCTGGTATGAAAATCGATTTAGATGATGGTTGGATTGATATTATTGGTGCAGTAAAAAGCGAAGATAGAGAGTACGCTCCAGCAGGAAGTCGTATTCATCTAGATATCAAAGAACCATTCTTTTATGTGGAAAGTTTAAAAGGCAATCGTTTAATTAACATTGGTAATGCTAATCCTTTTAATAGTGACAAAGTATCTGACGGTTATTACCTAAAATCAGACAATTATGCCCCCACAGATTTTAATTTTAAAGATGGGGAAGCGGCAGTTGATGGTGAGGGTATGTTATTAGATTTAAACGATGGCGCAATTGATGCTTTTAACTTAAAAATCACATCTAAAAATCTATATTTAAACTCTAACCCTGACTTAACTAAGGGCGAGCCATATTTTGTTATTAAAAATAATAATGGCAGTAATTTACTCTATGTGGGCGAAGATAAAGATGGTAATAGTGAATTTTATTTAAAAACAGACCCATTTACAGAGAATGTTACTGGCGTAAAATTAGATTTAAGCGCAGGTAATTTTAGATTATATACTGAAAAATTAACTATTGACTCTGCACCGAATAGTTCTGGTAAATATATGAACATTATCGGTAATAGTGCAACAGATAAAAACAGTACTTTTACGGCATTATCCGTTGCCGCAAGTGGAGCAGTTACTTTTAATAATTGGGTTTTAAGCGATGGTGTTATGAGAGGATAGAGCGCTGATGGCTCAGACTCTTGGACATTTATTGCTCCACCAAACTTAGATAATGATGATATGACTGGAAAAACTTCTAAAAATAAATATGTATTTGCGGCAGGTGGACCTGCTAGTGATGTTGATAAACATCCTTTTAGAATTACTTCTACTGGTCATTTGTTTGCTACCTATGGCTCAATTGGTGGATGGCAAATTAGTCCAACTAAATTATATGCTTCTGGCAGTGAAGCTTCTATTTATTTATCTGCTGATACTGGTTCTACTTATGTTATCCAAGTTGGTGCTATTGCAGATCCTGATGATAATTCAGGTTCTTATTTTACGGTTACGAGAGCTGGTAAAGTAACAGCCAGAAATGCCACTATTCGAGGTGGAATTTATGCTTGGTCTGGTGGTATTAGCGGAAACTTCTATGTTGATGGTATGTTATACGGTGGAAGTTCAAGTAACCCTAACTGGTCTATTACTAGTAAGCTAGGCACCTTCGCAAATCTTGAAATTAAAGATAATGGAAGTCTTACCATGAATGGCTTTGCAAAAATCAAATTTGGTGATAATAATAAATATATATCACTTTCTGGTGATAATATTTATGTATATGGTAATTTTAAAGTTGGTAAGATTTGGATAACTGAAATTACCGGCTATGATTCATATGAGACGTATGGAGGAACTGTAGCTGTAAAAATTACAACTTCTTTATAGTGTGAAAATTTTGCAACTTTTAAAACTGGCATCGGTGTCTATGGAACCAGTTATCTTGTTGGAAATGTAACTTTCAACAACGGTGGTGGTAACACTTGGACTTTTGGTAAGAATTCAACTGTTAATTTTTAGGGCACAGTTACAGGATTGTCATACGATGATTTAGAAGACACTCCATCAATTCCTAGCGGAGTTTGTTATAGTGGTAGTAATTCAAGTACATCAAATTATGCAGTAGCTACAAAATCTGGAAGTTATGTTTATGGATATTATGATTTAACTATTGGTACAGTATACACTTACTGTGGTGGTTCTTCTAGACGATTTAAAAATAATATTACTGATTTAGATGTGGATAGTAATATTATTTATAAGTTATAGCCAACTAGTTTTTATTATAATAGTGATTTTGCAGGAGATGCTAATATTGAGTAGCGTCGTTATGGTTTCATTGCAGAGGATTTGGACGAGATCAATAACAATTTAATTGATTATGATAATGAAGGAATACCTTGTCGTGTTCACTATAATGACATTTTAACTCTTGCTGTTGCAGAAATCCAAAAATTAAAACGAGAAATTGATGATTTAAAATCTCGTTTATAATAGAGAGAAAAAGGAGTTTTAATTATGAAATTAAAAAATTCAGAAATTTATAATATCGCAATGCTATTGACTGATAATTTTAAAGATTCTACACAATATCTTCCCATTAAAATTAATTTTTATATTCAAAAGAATAAAGATGCTTTAATGACTTTGGCTCAAGACATTGAGACAAATCGTATTAGAATTATGGAAGAATATGGCGTTAAAAATGAAGATGGGACATCTTATATTATCAAAATGGAAAATATTGATACTGCTCAAAAAGAAATTACCGATTTATTTGACATTGAGCAAGAAGTAAATATTTATACTGTTTCATTAGATTCCATTCCTGAAGGTACAGCTTTGACTACTGGACAGATGGAAGCGATTATGTTTATGATTGAATAACTTTATACTAATAGGCAGGTTATATATTTTATAACCTGCCTAATTTAATAGAGAGAAAGGAGAAATCAAATGGCTTAGGTAATTAATAAATTAAGTCCTCCTCAAATTGAGGCTTCTTTGCCAGCATTTATTGCAGGAGAGGCTTTAACAATTCCTTTTGCTTTAAATCGTGCAGTCGGCCGCAATGATTTTGATGAAATGGCAATTATTATTAGAACAGTACAAACCAATGTTCAAAAGGTTGCTACAACTTCTGGAGTTATTTTAAATAACAATGATAAAAGCGGTATGGTAGTATATGACTATAAAGCTAGAGAGTGGAAGGCTCAATTCTCTTATGCTGCTTTAACAGCTCAAGGTTTTACTCCACAGGCAGGGCAATATTATAAAGTTTAGATTGCTTGTGTTGATAAAGAAGGTGTAATTGGCTACTACTCTACGGTTGGAGTAGTAAAATGTATTTCTAAACCTCATATTTACATTAAAGACAGAGAAGATACTGTAAATAATACCTATGATTATGTTGGAGTTTATTCTCAAAAAGATAGTGAGGATAAGACTGAAAAAGTTTATTCTTATTGTTTTAATTTATATGATGAAAATAATCAAGTCGTTGCAACTTCTGGCGTTTGTTTACATAACAGTTCTAATGACAGAGAGCTATATGAGTCAACGGACACTTGGACAGTTAGAAAAAATTTAGAACCTAATCTTCATTACCAAATTGGTTATTCTGTGACTACAATGAATGGATATGCCTCTAATGAAGTTCGTTATACTGTTATTGATGCTGAGACCGTAGACCCAACAGTACATGCTGCGCTAACAGCATCTTGCATTTTTGAAGATGGATATATTGATTTGTCTCTTGTTGGAGATAATTCAGGTACATATGTAAATGGGTCTTTTGTTTTATTACGCTCTTCCAGTGAAGATAATTATGAGAGTTGGAATGAACTTACTCGTTTCCAATTGGTTAATTGGAATAGTGATTCTACAAAACATTTATGTAAAGACTTTGTTGTCCAACAGGGATGTTATTATAAATATGCTATTTAGGCATACAATGTAAAAGGGTTATATTCAAATAGAATGCTTAATGTTGAGGGAGCAATCTTGTGTGATTTTGAAGATGCTTTCTTATACGATGGAGAGCGCCAATTAAAAATTCGTTTTAATCCAAAAATTAGTAGTTTTAAATCTACTGTGTTAGAAACCAAAACTGATACTATTGGAGGAAAATATCCTTTTATTTTCCGCAATGGTAATGTTGAATATAAAGAATTTTAGATTTCAGGTCTATTGTCACTTTTGAGCGATTCTCACAATGAATTTTTAACAGATTTAATATATTAGAATCAAGACAAGAGAGATAGTTCACCAGCAAATGAAGCTAATATTTATGATATGGGAACTTGGTTAACTGCAGAGAATTATCGTAGAGAGAGATTATTTAAAATGGAAGTATTAAGTTGGTTAACAAATGGAAAACCAAAGTTATTCCGCTCTCCTGCAGAAGGTAACTTTATCGTTCGTTTAATGAATACCTCATTAACACCTAATGATACTCTTGGCAGAATGCTGCATACTTTTTAGAGTACTGCTTATGAAATTGCTACTTATAATTATGAGAATTTGCAAGACTATGGATTTACTGTAGCTCCTTATGTAGAAGCAAGAACTATGAAAGTAAATCAAATTAATCTTAATAATGTCCCTCCGTCTATGATAAATAATGATGGCAGTGTTAAAATCCCAGGAGCTTATTATGCAAGCATTACAGCAAACCCAGATAAAAATTTCGTTTACGAATTATCAGACGGAGCTATTTATAATGGTAATACTAACCTAACAGGAACTTTTGTTTTTCCAGAAGAAGTGTTGTTATCCACTCCACTAATATCTATCACCTTAAAAGATGATGAGTGGGGACGCTCTGCTTATTTAACTTATGGTTATTATGATACTTCGACAGATAACTTTAGTTTGATTGAAAGCATTGATATCCGAGATGAAGTTAATCAGTTTATTGGTGATGGTTTAAATAATCTACGAATTGATGAAACTTATCATAATATTGTTTCTGATTTCACCAGTATTCGTACAAAATTGGGTGCATTCCATTACTTAAAAGTTGCTCCTCGATTAACATCTAGAGTTTATCTGACAAATGGAGTTTATTATTCCATAACAACTAATCAACCCATGTAGGATTGGAATCCAGTTACTTTATACGAGGTAGTTGATTTTGAAACTTTGAGCCAAAAGAGTGGATATATTGATGGACGTTATCCTCCAGGACATAAGAATTTTACCGGCCCTATGCAAGAAGTGTCTTATTGGTTTGGATTGAAAGATACTAATCAAAATTCGTTATTGGGAGAAACGAATTTAGAGGGTCGTGAAGGTATGTTTACTCGTGGCAAATTTGAAGCTTTAACTGGCTTAAGTTCTGTTGGAGAAATTTATTTGGGTAACGCATTATTTATTGATGCTGTTTATCAAATTAAAACTATCACTTATTGTCTTGAAAGCGAGGACGCTTCTGTGATTGCGGCAAAATCAACATGGGAGTCTGCTAAAAACAAATATGACGCTTTGGTACTGGTTAGCACAGACCAAGAGTCTTTAGAGAAAGCAAGACAAGATATGAATGAAAAATATAGTACTTATTTAAAAGCGTTATCAGCTGCTTTAAATAAATTAGAAGGGGAGAATATCGATTATGCTATATGATAAAGAGTTTTTATTGAAACTTGATAAAAGTAAAAATAAAACAATTTATGCTCGTGTTACAGCATTAAAATTTGATGAATCTCCCATTGAAACAATTGAAGGGCGTGTAACGCAGGGTTCCATCAATATTGATGGAGCCTCTGCGGTTCGCCGCACTTGCTCTTTAAGTATTGTAGCACAGAATTTTAATTACAATGATTATTACTGGGGTCTCAATACTAAGTTTAAGCTAGAAATTGGTGTACAGAATTTAGTAGATTCTTTTTATCCAGATATCATCTGGTTTAATCAAGGTATCTATTTAATTACTGGTTTTAATACTTCTCGTTCAACAAATAATTTTACCATTTCAATCAATGGAAAGGATAAAATGTGTTTGTTAAATGGTGAAGTCAGTGGCAGTTTTGAGTCTTCTATAGACTTCGGTCAAATTGAAGAGGAAAGTGCTGATGGAATTTGGGAAATCAGAAAAATCCCAATTCCTGAAATTATTCGCAATATGGTTCATACTTATGGTGGTGAGCCATACTGGAATATTATCATTAATGATTTGGACACTTATGGTTTAGAGCTTTTGGAATATAGATATGATACTCCAATGTTTTTATATCGTCAATATAAAAATAATTTATATGATAATGTAGTATTGGGTGGAGAAAATCGTTAGTGTGAAGTTTTCAGTGTTGAAAATGGAGAGCCAAAAAACAAAGAGAGAGAAACAACTCTTGACCAATTAAAAAATATTGAACTAGAGCTACTTGTAGATAGTCTCACGGGTGTTGCAAATCCAAAACTAATTAAAATGGATAATGATTTTTATTATGTGGCAAAAGTAGAATATGGTCAAACCGCAGGTTATAGGGCCACAGATTTAGTGTACGCTGGAGACCTATTGGCAAACGTTGGTGAAAGTGTAGTAAGTGTTTTAGACAAAATTAAAAATATGCTTGTTGAATTTGAATATTTTTATGATTTAGATGGTCATTTTGTGTTCTAGAAAAAGAAATCTTTTACAAGTACACTTTGGTCTCCCTTAGGAGTAGATGAAAGCGGAAATCCTGCTGTTATCGAAAATTTAATGAACGCTACTGCGACGGCCTATACTTTTAGTGGCGGAGAATTAATTACTAGTTTTAATAATAATCCTAATTTATTAAATTTGCGCAATGACTACTCCATTTGGGGCGAACGAGTTGGGGTAAGTGGCGCGAACATTCCAATCCATTTAAGATATGCCATTGATTTAAAACCAACTTCATATACTCAAATTTACATAGAAGAAAATAATCCAGACATTATTGCATACAATGAAAAATATGGCACTACATTAAAATATCAATCTAACCCAAAAACTTTTTCAATTGAAGATGGATGGGATTGGAGAGAAATCATTTATCAAATGGCTTTAGATTATTATCGCTACAATCATTTAGATGATTTTGAAATTCGTCTAATTCGTGCAAACCCTCAATATCAAACTGGACAAACTGGTTATGAATCTTATTATATTGATTTACAAGGATTTTGGCGCCAGCTATATGATCCAACTCTTTTGGAAGAAATTGAAAAATATGAATCAGATTATAATATATTAATGAGTGATAAAAATACAGAGTATTCATTAGAATGGTGGAAGGAATTAATTTCACTTACTGAAAAATATATTGTTGAGTGCAATAATATACTACACGAAGAAAATGGTTAGGAAGGAGCTAATTATGAAGAGACTTATAATGATTTAGTTGAATATTAGCAAAAGCTTCCTATTTACAGAAATAAGCTTGTATTTGAAGAAGCTAGAGCTGAAAGCCTCTCTGCTCGCATTGAAGATTTAAAAAATAACTTATATAATTATTATTATTATTCATATAAAGAAGATGGTTCTATCGAAAGCGAAATTCCAAATACCAATGCTAAAAAATATTGGAATAGAGCTGTTTATGAATCACCAGAGACTATTAACTTCTGGTTTGATTTTTTAGATAGTGAACGAGGAGACCTTGCTCAATTTAGCGTTAAAACTGTAGGTTCTAGGTCGAAATCTATTAATGATACTAATGTAAAGTCCATTTACTTTAGAGAAACTCCGTCGGTTATTTTTACAGATAATTTCAATAGCGAAGATTAGATTCCTAGCTATCGATATATCCAAGTGCCAGACTATGACATTATGTTTTCTATTAGTGCACAAGGCAAATCTGCAAAATCCCGTCTTGATGAATTAATTTATCAGCATGGATATTGCATTGAAAGTGCAACAATTAATGCTATCCCGATTTATTATTTAGAACCTAATACTCGTATTCGACTATATGATAAAGATACTGGGTTAGATGGTGAATATGTCGTTAGTAAAATTACATTACCATTAGCCTATAATGGTACAATGAATATTACAGCTACTAAAGCCGCGGAAAGTTTATATTAATTTGGAGGTAACTGGATAATGAAAAAAATTATGCAATTTAGATTTGCAGGCGTATCCGATTCCCGCAATTATCCAGACTTTTCTGACTATCCGGCAGTGTTAACAACAGGAAATATTTTTAAGAATTATGGTATCGTATCCCAACTAGGTATCCAAGCTCCAGTTGGGATGCGATTTTCTTTAAATGGAAGTTAGCATCCTATCACAATTGGTGAAACTGGAATTTATGAATTGGATTTAGAAAATGTCGGAAGAATCATATCTATTCAATTTAACGCATAGGATATTTCTGATTATGTAAAAAATGCCAAAGGAAATAATCCTCTGTTAATTGATATTGTGTATGAGGGGGTATAATTATGGGATTTTATGGTAGTATATATTATCAAGTCGCTAATGCCTTCGCAAAGATTTTAATTACTAATAGCGGCAAGGGAAGTCGTTCTTTTGCTGATCCAAGTAATATTTTAAAAGACGAAATTGCTATGATGGCCGATGGCCGTGGAGGCAGTTTCTATTTAGATGCTGGAAATAGATGGATTCAGCTTGAAGGAAATGAAAATACAAACTTTTGTACTCTATGGCACGCTCCCCCAGATTCAGAAAATGCAGAAGACTTTTTTGTACCATTCCAAAAAGTGGAAGAACCTTCAGCAGCCATCCAAGAATCTGCTACGCCATTGAGCGGTGGTTCTTATTTCTCTACGCCCGTTATTTATTATGATGAAGCTGGACATTTAGTTCCAACGGGATATTTAAATTATTTCACAATTCCGAAAACAGAC
>JAEIGA010006164.1_pt1 | contig 18252 bp, 17 predicted proteins | sample 9270691 | NCBI WGS metagenome assembly JAEIGA01 (sample SAMN17057246, study PRJNA624740) | gut metagenome | biome: biome; isolation source: fecal sample | host: Bos grunniens | place: China: Xizang | collected 2019
GCAAGTCTCAGCCTGCAAAATGACCTATAGAACATTTTCAAAAGTAAATTTTGTGTTTCAAAAATTTGAAATGCCCACATCACCTGTGTTTATGGGGGATGTGGGCATGTTCTAGCCTGCAAATTGACCTATAGGTCAAAAGTTCTATCTTTATAGATTCACTCTCTTATAAGTAGTCTTTTTTTAGCAAAGTCTGTCTATAAGGAGTTAATTTAGCATTGATAATGTCGGCAAAACTTCATTGATTAGAAGTATCTTCCATGATATGAAGGTAAGAAAAATAATTACATGAGAATATTATTACAGGACGTTAATATAGCAATAGAAAAACTCAAGACCTTGTTAAAAAAAGTCGCCGAGAAATTTTAAAAAGGTCTAACCTTTTTCGAAAAACATTAGACTTTTTTTCTACGACACCAAAAATCATTTTGCCCACCCCAAAAACTACACAAACCGTATACACCTCAGTGGATGTAGGCACACTCTAATCTCAAATATTTACACGTTTATGACTACCACCTACATTTTTAACAATCTGATGCACAGATTTTCTAATAAAAAATTGTATCTTTGCGGCCAAATTGCCATTTGAAAACATGCATAGAATTCTCCGTATCTTCCTTCTACTTCTCACATTCAACCTCTCGCTTACCACAATAAGTGCAGAGGACAACGATCATAAGCAAAAAGGTAAACCTATCAAACCTGCTAAGAATATTGAACCAGACATGATGCCTGTTCAAGCGAGTGCAGAAAAGGTATTCCCTCGTGTTTACGCCCTAAACGACCAAGTCTCGTATATCAATGATCAATACAAAGAGGGGATTGACGTATCTCGCTACCAAGGCAGCATTGACTGGAAGAAAGTGGCAGAAAGTTCACAGATATCATACGTCTACCTGAAAGCGACTGAAGGAGAATCACTATTAGACAAAACTTACCTTCGCAACCTTGAAGAGGCAAAGAAGGCAGGGTTGAGCGTAGGGAGCTACCACTTCTATAGCCCAAACATCAGTTGGGAGAAACAATTCAAAAACCTCACAAGGAACGTCGTCAAGAATAAGCAGGACTTAGTGCCCATGATTGATATTGAAGTACGCGGCAACGTCTCTCATACAAAATTTCTGCAAGACCTAAAGACTTTCGTTGCAAAAGTAGAGGAATTTTATGGCAGAAAACCTTTGCTTTACACTTATCAAAACTTTTACAACCAACACTTGGTTGGCACATTCAAGGGGTACCATTGGATGATGGCTAAATATCAAAAAGAGCGCCCTATATTGAAGGACAATCAAAATTACATTATGTGGCAATACACAGCAAGTGGACGCATACCTGGTATAAGTGGGGAAGTAGACAGAAGTCGAATAATGGGTGACCACACCCTGAAGCAATTGAAGATGTAAATCAAGGTATACAGATACAAAATAAGTGGAAGTTCTTTTTTCAAGCGAACTTCCACTTATTATATTTAATACGCCAACCCAACTATTACGCCGAACTATATAATATTAGGGTATCAAGCAACACTACTGGGTTTCCTTGTTATATCTCTCCATTAAACGAAAACACTCGTCTGCATCAAAATGGCGAATCTTGGCATAAACCTCTGCCATAATGCGGCGCTGTCGATCATTAGCCGGCAAACGTTCGGCAAAGTTTTTACAACCTTCATGTATGTCTACCGTGTGAAAACGGATGCGATTAAGGTCGATCAGTTCCACCTGGGCCCGACCATCCGCGCCTCTGCCCAACAAGATGTTGCCTCGGCTATAATCCTGATGCACCATACCCGCTTCATGCAGACTTGCTGTGGTTTCAGCAATCGCCGTAAGGTATTCGCGTTCCTCAGTAATATCAAACTTTTCAGCAATAATATCGTTGTAAGTAAACGGCAGTTCTGAGTTAATGCTGATGAAGTAACTCTTTGTAAGAAATAGTCCAAACAACCGTTCTGTATAATATGCCACCGATTCGGGAGAACCAATACCCTTCTGTCTCAGCATAACCGCATAGTCGTAGGCACGTTTTGCCTTAGTGGGGCGAAAGAGTCCATAAACGATTTGGTTGATAAAATGTGGCCGATGATAAGCTTTGACTACAAAGGTGTGACCACCAAAACTGATACGGCGCAATTGGTTGCGGCGATTGTAGATAATCTCTCCACGATTTGTCCTAAAGATAGCAGGCATTGCACGAAAGAAATCGCCACAATCAGTATAGGCCACATTAGTGGTGAGATGCTGGTAACGAATCAAATTATGCAAACGATTGATCAGTCGTGACCAAGAGCGTTGGTAGCGCAGGGGGCCGCCGAGAACTTTCTGAAAAAACTCAGGATGCTGCTCATTGAGTACATCAATGACTTTGTGCTTTAGCTTGCGGTCAGCTATACGCTTTGAGGAGGAGTTTATACGATATTTCAGGTAGACCTCAGGACTTGTGACGACTTCTCCTCCATTCTTGAGCAGCGAAATCCAAAATCCCCAATCCTCTCTCGCTTGAATACCCTCAAAGTAACCACCTACCGCTTCCCAGTCACTTCTACGATAAAGCGCAGATGCGGGTATCATATTCTTTCTTGCAAGAAGTTCTTTTGAATAAGGTTGAAGATGCCATTCACCATCACGTTCTCCACAAAAGACAGCCTTGGGAATACAACATTTCACCTCTGCATCGCTTTCCATAACATGGACTGCCCATTTGATAAAACCTGGCAGCAATATATCGTCGGCATCAATAGGAAGAATATACTTGCCCTGAGCCTTGGATATGCCAAAGTTGCGTGCACGACACACGCCTGAGTTTTGCTGATGCAGCACGTGTACATCGGGATATTTCTCGGTTAACGCCTGAGCAATAACCGGTGTATCGTCGGTCGAACCATCATTGACAATGATGATCTCGCGATGAGGGTATGTATCTTGCACGATCGAATCAATGGTATCCCTTAAATAAGCTGCAGCATTATAGGCTGGCACCACGATAGATACTAAGATATCGTTGCTTTTCTGTTGCTCTTCACCCGACCCTCTATTGTCTTTAGATGATATATCCTGTGAACCCATTTATCTTTTCAGTCGTTCTATTTACATTAACCACATCAATTAGCACTAATAATTGATATTATTCAAAAGTTCAGTGGGAGCATTGCCCGTATCTACTTCTTGATACCGCGCTCGTTGAGCGCTTTTTGGTACTTACGCGCATTGGCTTCGTGCTCGGCACCTGTGGAGGCAAAGTTGTGTGTGCCCGAAAAATCCTCCTTTGCACACATATACAGATAGTCGTGCTCCACAGCATTGAGTACTGCCTCTATACTATTGAGTGAAGGTATACAGATTGGTCCAGGAGGGAGTCCTGCATATTTGTAAGTATTGTACGGATTGTCGACTTGTAGGTGGCGATTAAGAATGCGACGTAGGCCAAAATCTTTCAAGGCAAACTTTACTGTGGGACAGGCTTGTAATTTCATACCTTTCTCTAAGCGATTCAAATATAGACCGGCCACGGTGGGATTTTCCTCTGCCTTCATCGTCTCTTTGTATACTATCGATGCCACAGTCATTACTTCGTATGGTGTCAGCCCTTTAGCCTTGGCTTTGGCTAGACGTTCATCATTCCAATAACGTTGAAACTCTTCGTGCATACGTTCCAATAATTTCTCGGGAGTGATATTCCAATAGATTTCGTAGGTATTGGGGATGAACAGACAAACCATAGTCTCTGGTTTGACTCCATACTTGGAGCACATTGCAGTATCAGTGAAGGTTTGAATTAATTCAGCAGAATCTGCCATAAGTCTTTTTGAAAGCTTTGCAGCAAGGTGTTCGAGTGTCCAAACTTCTGTAATAGGTAACATCACAGGGGTCTGGATACCATTACGCAGATTTCTTACCACAGTCCAAACTGACGTTCCCTTGCCTATTTCATATCGGCCAACCTTAACCGCATCACCATACTCTACCCAATGTGCAACTTTTTTGAATTTTCCTATATTTCCCTTTGCACTTGTGGTATTTAGCTTGTGATATACAGAGTCTATATTGTCATCTTTGTCTATGTAGAGGACTTCTGATTTGGTATCATCACACAAGGCTGTGCCACATGTATTATACAAGTATCCAGCAACAACGAGAAAAAATAGTAGCAAAGCACCTAAGGTGATCAAAAGTAAGGGTCTTTTTTTCATAATCATAAGGTTGTTTTGCGCAAATTTACAAAATATGTGCTTTTTATTAAAGATTTCCTTAGAGTTTTTTCTCCATATTGCACAATTTTAGTATTTTTGTGCCGATAAAGAAAAAATGATTGTAATCATATACCTTATTATATATAAAGCATGGAAGAATATAAAGACTTCGTTTCCTACATCGAAGAAACAATTAAGAAGTATTGGGATTTAGACTCTCTGACTGATTATGAAGGCAGCACTTTCCAATACAAGGACGTAGCTCGCAAGATTGAGAAGTTGCACATTTTGTTTGAAAATGCAGGTGTTGTAAAGGGAGATAAGATTGCGCTTTGCGGTCGTAATAGTGCGAACTGGGCAGTAGCATTTATGGCAACATTATCATACGGAGCAGTCGTAGTACCCATCTTGCACGAATTCAAACCCGAGCAAGTACACAATATTGTCAACCACTCTGATGCAAAGTTGCTCTTCGTTGGAGACCAGGTATGGCCAGGCCTTTCAGCAGATGAAATGCCAAATCTCGAAGGAATCGTGAATATCCCCGACTATTCGTTGTTGGTGAGCCGCACTGAGAAATTGACTGAAGCACGCGAACGCCTCAATGAATTCTTTGGTAAGAAATTCCCCAAATACTTCCGACCCGAACACGTAGTTTACCCCAACCACCCCGGACCAGAAGAGTTGGCAATCATCAACTATACATCTGGTACTACAAGCAATTCTAAGGGTGTGATGGTACCCTATCGTGCTGTTTGGTCAAACTTGGAATTTGCACGCGAAGCTATTGGTGTGAACCTCAAAGCAGGTAATTCTGTCATTTCTATGCTCCCCTTGGCACACACATACGGCATGTCTTTCGAATTTATCTTCGAATTCATGCACGGTATGCACATCTATTTCCTCACTCGCGTACCTTCGCCAAAACTTATCTTCAAGGCATTCGCAGACATCAAGCCTCATATTGTCGTATCAGTACCTTTGATCATCGAAAAGATTATCAGAAAGAGCGTATTGCCTAAGCTGCAAACGCCAAGTATGAAGCTTCTGCTCAAACTTCCTGTCATCAATCAAAAGATCCTTGACAAAGTTCGCACACAATTGGTTGAAGCATTCGGTGGACGTTTCTATGAAGTCGTAGTAGGTGGGGCTGCATTCAATAGCGAAATCGAACAATTCCTCCATAAGATTGGTTTCCCTATCACCGTAGGTTATGGTGCGACAGAATGTGCCCCAATCATCACATACGCAGACTGGAAAATCGCGAAACCAACTTCTTGCGGTCAAGCAGTACCTCGTATGGAAGTGAAGATTGATAGTCCAGACCCCGAAAATGTAGTAGGACAAATTTTGGTTCGCGGTGCAAACGTGATGTTAGGATACTACAAAAATCCTGAAGCAACTGCTGAAGCATTGGATAAGGATGGTTGGTATCACACTGGAGACCTTGGCGTAATAGACAAGGACGGATTCCTCTTCATCCGTGGTCGTTGCAAGAACATGTTGCTCGGTTCTAATGGTCAGAACATTTATCCAGAAGAAATCGAAGATAAACTCAACACTCTGCCTTATGTAACAGAAAGCATCGTCATCCAAAAGAATGAAAGACTTTACGCTTTGATTTATCCTGACTATGACGAAGCACAAAAGGATGGTCTCGACGAAAATGCGCTTCATGCACAAATGGAACAAAATCGCAAGGACCTCAACCAGATGATCAACAACTACGAACAAATCGCTGGTTTCAAACTCTACCAAGAGGAATTCGAAAAAACTCCAAAGCGCAGTATCAAGCGTTTCCTCTATGAAAACGCAGAAGTGTAAAAATTAGCACTAATCTTTACAAATATCTAAAAGAACTAATGAGGGTGAATCCAGCGATTCACTCTCATTTACGTTTGGTAAATCAGGAGGATATTAAATTCTGAATAAAATAAATAAGAGCAGACCTATTCTTTATTAAATCTACTCTCAAAACATATTAACGATTAAACTATAAGGCTATATCAAACTCCTCCTTTACGATATTCCATAGGCGATATCCCCACATGACCTTTGAAGTATTTTCCAAAGAATGAAACGTTGGGAAAATTCATCATCATTGCGATTTCTTTAACGCTACGATCTGAATATTTCAGCATATGTTTGGCTTCCTTTATTATCGCTTGATTAATCCAAACTGAAGCTGTCTTACCTGTTAATTGCTTGCTGACAGAACTCAAATACTTAGGAGTAATATACAATCTTTCTGCATATTCAGCTACCGAACGTGCTTTAATCTTATCAGTAGCCAACATTTGCATAAACTCCTTAAACAATCTTTCGCCCTGTCGTACATACCTCGTCTCATCACCTTTAGTATCACTATCTATCAGGCTGAGACATTCATAGAGTATGGCACTAAACAAAGACCTTGTGATTTCACGCTGATAACCCTTTTCAGGTTGTTTAGCAATGTCGTCAAGTATTGCCACATACTTCATCAAAGTTTCAATAGCCTGGTCAGTAATGTCGAGCACTGGCGATTTATACAGATGGAAAAAGTCATTGATCACCCTAACCTTATTGGGCAGAGTGTTTTTTATCAAATCATTACGCATATAGACTGCCATACCGTTAAAGCCTGGAGTGCACTGACACTTAAGCAATCTTTGTTGTGGCAAGCAGATCATTAGTTTCTTGGACGAAGCGACGAGGGTATTCCCTTCAAAATTTATTTGCACCTCGCCTTCTTTGACAAAAAGCAACAACAAATAATCAGCCAAACTATAATTCTCCAGCATTTGCTGCTTGACGTCATTTATCACTACCACGTCTTTATCAAAATATACAATATTCTTTTCCATTGATAGATATAATTTCTGTCTGTTCATCATCCCTATAAGGAATATCAATAAATATGTGACTATAATTCTAAGATTAACCCCTCATCTGCAAGAAGAGCGTTTGGAAATACACTTTGAGCCTCCTCCAAAAACAAATTGTCGTTGTCATACCTCGAGGAGTAATGCCCCAGGAGTAAGCGTTTTACTTCTGCAGCTTTAGCAAATTCTGCTGCTTGTTTGGCGGTGGAGTGAAAGGTCTGCTTAGCACGGGTTTTATCCTTATCCAGAAACGTAGACTCATGAAATAATAAATCAACGCCCTTTACCAACACCGCATTTTCAGGCAAATAAATAGTATCGGAAAGATAGGCATAGGCACGCGCTGGTTCAGCTGGTGTCACAAGTCGTTCATGTGCGAAGAACTTTCCGTCTTCCGTGGTCCAACCCTCGCCTTCCTTAATATTATTTATAGCATAATGCGGTATTTTCAAGTAGTCTATCATATCGCGCTTGATATGAGGCAGAGATTGCGCCTCGCGAAACAAATAACCGCAGCAAGGCACTCTGTGCTTCAACGGAATTGTAGTGACCGAGACAGAGCGGTCTGCAAAGACAACCTCACTTTGTTTCGTCGACACTTCATGCAACACAACGCTATAAGGGATGCCTTGGCAGAAGAAGTCGAGTTGTGGTTGCATAGCTGCCTTCAATCCCACAGGACCATAAACGTGCAGATCGGAGGTTCTACCTTGTAGACCAAAGGTCGATATCAAACCAACCAAACCGAAACAATGATCACCGTGCAGATGAGACAAGAAGATATGATTGAGATTGGCAAACTTCAAATGACTCTTTCGGCATTGCAACTGCGTACCTTCTCCACAATCCACCATAAACAATTTTCCCCTCAGGCTGACGACTTGCGAGGAAGGTAGGTGATGGCGTGTTGGCAAAGCACTACCACACCCTAATATGTGCACTTGAAATTTTTCCATGACGCAAATTTACAAGAAAATCAACAGAAAACTCAAATTTAAATTGAAGTTTTTCATTTCTTTTTGTCCTTATTATAAAATATTCAAGATAATTTACATTTAGGATTGAAGTTATCGGTAAAAAAGTAATCAGTGTAAAGATTTGATTAGCCACAAAAAATATGTAACTTTGCGAAGATTAAAAACTGCAAAGCATTGGAAGAAAAATCTCATAGACTGCAGCCAATTGGTTTAACCCAGGGTGTATCGCTGCAAAACGTTCACATGATTATGTTTCGCGAAGAAGAAACTGGCAGGCTTGCCCCACTGCTTATCTCTGCTAGAGAAAGCAAAATTATAGGGCGTGCCATGTACGAGCATGATTTTTCAACGATCACGCTTACTCTGAGATTGGCGCACCATTTTGACATTTATCTGGACTATGTGAAAATACATTTTTCGCCAAAGGGAGCTGTGTCTTCAATACTTTACTTCAAATCTGAGCGTGAGGAAAAACACATCACAACAAATATTGCTGACGGCGTAGCTGCTGCTATCAATCAGCAGGTCCCCATCATTATTTCCGAAGAAGATTTTAATCAGCGCATCCTCAGACATCAAGCCGAGGGCAGAGTTTCCGTTCCCATTTCCGAGATGACTTCTGACCTACTACAGGAAGCTTTAAAGTCTGCGGTAGAGGAAGAAAATTACGAACTCGCCTCAATCATCAGAGACGAAATCAGATATCGCGACACCAACAACGGCGACGACGAAATCAATCTCACTTAATCACCAAAACACTTTGCTACATTAATATAATATGAAGGAAGTCCATCTTTTTTATGCACCTGAAATCGCCACTAATCCCAGTTTGCCACAAGAGGAAGCCACCCACGCCGTTCGCGTATTGAGAATGAAAGAGGGCGACGAGGTCTTGGTGACAGATGGTGTAGGCAATTTCTATGAATGCAGCATTGCCTTCACCACCCCCAAAGCCTGCACGCTCAATATCGAGCGTTCCTATCCTGCGCCACGTTCCTGGCACGGCAATATCCATTTGGCTGTAGCGCCGACCAAGAACATGGACCGCATGGAGTGGCTGGCTGAAAAAGCTACAGAAATCGGATGGGACAGACTATCCTTTATCCTGTGCAAGAACTCTGAGCGGAAAGTTATCAAGACAGAAAGAATCGAAAAGATCGTAGTCTCAGCAATGAAGCAAAGCCACAAAGCGCACAAGCCTGTAGTGGAAGAATTAGTCACCTTCAAACAATTTATTTCCAAACCTTGGGAGGGAAAAAAATACATCGCACATTGTTTGTCGGAAAGTGGGTCTCTGCCTTTCCTTTATGACATTCTGGAAGCCGAGGGCGACGCCACTGTGCTCATAGGTCCCGAGGGCGATTTCTCTGCCGAAGAGGTGGCTCTGGCAGAACAAGCAGGTTTTCAATCCATCAGCCTGGGCGAGAGCAGACTCCGCACCGAGACGGCAGCGCTCGTCGCTACCTATCAAATGAATCTGGCCAAGCGCAAATAAGGTTTCACATCGTTCCTTACATCTCACATCATTCACACACAATCATTGCTCCACATGCTCCACACTCTCTACAAAACTCATTTTGGCAAGGCGCCGCATAAATCTTCCCCTTTGGCAAAGGCGGGAAGCAACAGACAATATTTCAGACTCGAGGACGAACAGGGAGCAAGCGTCATCGGCGTCATCGGTACAGACGTGACGGAGAATCGCTGTTTCGTATATCTATGCCAGCATTTTTATGACAAGGGTCTACCCGTTCCTCAGATTTTAGCCTGCGCCGAAGATTATAGTTGCTATCTTCAGACGGACCTCGGCACCGTTTCCCTCTACGACGCATTAAAGCGAGGACGCGAATCAGCCGAAGGTTACAATGCAGAAGACCGCGCCATGATTGCAAAGAGTCTACGCCAATTGGCACGCCTCCAGGTCATCGGCGCTCAGGGGTTGGACTTCGACTGCCTTTTGTCTCCTACACACTTCACGCCCCAGGCGGCAATGTTTGATTTCAATTACTTCAAATATTGTTTTCTTCGCACCACAGACGTGGCTTTTGACGAAGTAAAACTGCAGCGAGACATGGAGCAAATGGCGGCAGACTTGACCAAAGCCGAAACGCCTTACTCCACATTCCTCTACAGGGATTACCAGGCGCGCAATGTGATGCTCAGTAGCGAGGGCGAACCCTACTTCATCGACTTTCAGGGCGGCAAGTGCGGTCCTCTACAATACGACATAGCATCCTTCTTGTGGCAAGCTTCAGCCAAGTATTCTGCTGAACTGCGTGCCGAGATGATCGAAGAATATCTGGACGAATTATCATCGCTGGTCGATGTCGACAAAGCAGCCTTTATCGAGAAGTTAAATCTGTTCGTCCTCTTCCGCACACTCCAGGTATTGGGTGCATACGGTCTGCGCGGCTATTTCGAGCGCAAGCAATATTTCCTCGACAGCATTCCGCATGCTATTGCCAACCTCCGCCAATTTCTCGACGCCAAGGTCTGCGCCCCCTACCCTCACCTAGAACAAACATTATACAAATTAGTAAATCTCCCACAATTTATGACAAAGGAAAAAGATAACGGTCAAATGTCAAAATCCGCCTACGACGGACAGGGTCCATTGGTCGTTCGCATATTTAGTTTTAGTTATAAGAAAGGCATCCCTACCGACGAAAGCGGCAACGGTGGAGGTTATGTCTTCGACTGCCGTAGCACGCACAATCCCGGCAGATATGAGCCCTACAAGCAGTTGACCGGATTGGACCAACCCGTCATAGATTTTCTCGAGGACGACGGAGAAATTCTCACCTTCCTTGAACACATTTATCCCCTGGCCGAAGCGCATGTCGCGCGATACATCCAGCGCGGCTTCACCAACTTGATGTTCTCCTTTGGTTGCACCGGCGGCCAGCACCGCAGCGTCTACTCTGCCCAACACCTGGCAGAGTTCATTCACCAAAAGTTTGGCATCGAAGTGCGCATTTGCCACCGCGAGCAGGGCATCACTCAGACGCTCCAGGCAAAGTGATAGTGCAAAATAGATGCTATATCTCAAAAAAAAGGTAAATTTGCAAACGAAAATATATTAACAACAAGAAAATATAAACTTATGAGTGCTTTAACAAAGACCGATTTCAATTTTCCTGGTCAAACCCAAGTCTATCACGGCAAGGTGCGCGATGTCTATAGCGTAGGCGACCGTCTCGTGATGGTAGCTTCTGACCGCATTTCTGCTTTCGACGTAGTATTGCCCAAAGGCATTCCTTTCAAGGGTCAAATGCTCAACCAAATCGCGGCTAAGTTCCTCGATGCAACAGCAGACATCTGCCCCAACTGGAAGACGGCTACACCCGACCCCATGGTCACTGTGGGCTTGCGTTGCGAAGGTTTTGCTATCGAAATGATTGTGCGCGGTTATCTATGCGGTTCTGCATGGCGTGCATACAAGAGCGGTGTGCGCGAAATCTGCGGTGTGCAATTGCCCGAAGGCATGAAGGAAAATCAAAAGTTCCCCACACCAATCATCACGCCTACCACCAAAGCAGAAATCGGCGAACACGATGCTGATATCTCTAAGGAAGAAATCCTGGCACAGGGTCTCGCTACACCCGAAGAATATGCGTTGCTCGAACAGTACACCCTGGCACTCTTCCAACGCGGTACAGAGATTGCAGCTGAGCGCGGATTGATTCTCGTAGACACTAAGTACGAATTTGGTAAGCACAACGGCGAAATCTACCTGATGGACGAAATCCATACGCCCGACTCAAGCCGCTACTTCTACAGCGAAGGCTACGAAGAGCGCTTCAACGCTGGCGAACCTCAAAGACAGTTGTCAAAAGAGTTCGTACGCGAATGGTTGATGGAGAATGGTTTCCAAGGCAAGGAAGGACAACAAGTGCCCGAAATGACCGACGAAATCGTAGAAGGCATCTCGGCTCGCTACATCGAACTGTACGAGCACATCACAGGCGAAACCTTCCACCGCGAAGAGGGTGAAGACCTGCACAGCCGTATCGAAAAGAACGTGTGCGAACATCTGAACTCGCTCTAATAGACACAAAGGGCACATGCCCATAAATACATATCAAGCGCCATAGTTTCATTACGAAATTATGGCGCTTATTAATTATTGTAAGTCAATCTCTCACTACAGAAGGACACTTTCAGGAGCTAAATACATTGTCTTTTCTCTACTTAATTTGACAACAAGATGATCACACTTGGGAGTCCTTTTTTGCCTCTAAAAGTGCGAAAAATTTTGACATTTCAAAATCGTAATCTAGAACGGCAAAAATCACTGTTCTTTGGCAACATAGCAATTACATTAGGGGAAAATAAAATTACATTAGACCTTTTTCAAACTACAATAAGGGAAGTTTCATCTATAATAAGGGAAAATGCTTCAAAGATAAGGGTAGAATTTTCTTGAATAAGCCTATTTTTATGCAGAAAACGCATAGTTATGCAACAAGCAACTCAAATCCTAAGAATATTGCATAAACAACTGCATAATTATGCATTTCTTAATCGCTCACCACGACGATATTTTCGTACAAATATTTTGCGATGAATTTTACGCGATTTTGGGGCCATTAAGTAAGGCTTATTCAGGCATCTAATAGGGGTAAAAAAATCATTCCGCCACCTGACAAATACCCTTAGCTGCCACGTATGCCATAGTCCAGGCTGCCTGCAGATTGAAGCCACCAGTCACTGCGTCGACGTCGAGCACTTCGCCAGCAAAGTAAAGGCCTGGGCAATGTTTGCTTTCCAGCGTTTTCGTGGAAATACTCTTCAGACTCACGCCACCGCAGGTCACAAATTCTTCCTTCCATGTGCCTTTGCCTTCGATGGGATAAACATCGGCGGTCAAGATGGTGGCGAGTTTATTCAATGCCTTTTTACCCAGTTCTGCCCAAGTGCGTGTTTCGGGCAATTCGGCACGTTGCAAGAGATATTGCCACAATCGCGCCTGCAAACCGAAGGGGCGAATGCTACCCAACTGCTTGCGGGCATGCTCGACGGACAGGTATTGCAGAGTTTCTACGACTTCCTCGGTAGTCCTATCTCCAGCCCACGACACGACGAGTGGGGCACGAAAGCCTTGGTCCGAAAGGTGGCGAGCGGCGTATGAGGACAAACGCAATACGGCTGGTCCGCTGACGCCCCAATGGGTGATCAGCAAGGTGCCTTCTGCACGAAACTTGGTGCCAGCTATTCCCACCTGCACATGGTCTACGACGATGCCCATCAGCGCATTGAGCGCCGAAGCCTTGATGGCAAAGGTGTAGAGCGAAGGACAGGGCGACTCCATCCGATGTCCGAGTGACGAGAGCCAGTCGTGTGCCTCCGACTTTGGTGTGCCTCCGATTGTAACGGCGACTTTATCACAAACCACTGCTGGCTGTTGGCTCTGGAATTGGATTTCCAATTGTCCTGTCTCAGCCTTTATCACACGCTCGACGGCATGTTTCAAGCAGACCTTGACGCCCAGACGACGGGCGTGCTCTGTCAGGCAATTGATCACGGCGGCAGAGTCCTGCACCTTGGGAAATACGCACTGATCCTCTTGCGTAACCAAGGCGACGCCGTGCGATTCAAACCAATCAAAAGCGTCGGTGTGGCTGAATTCGGAGAGCCAACGCTTCATCTGACGATGACCGCGCGGATAGACATGTGAGAGGTCTACGACTTCTGCAAAGGAATTGGTCAAGTTGCATCGTCCACCACCGGACACACGCACTTTAGCCAGGACCGACGATGACTTTTCATAGATAGTCACCTCTGCCTTGGGACATCTGGTCTTGACCTGAATAGCCATAAAGAAACCTGCTGCACCTGCGCCTATGATACCGACTTTCATATACTGGAAATCTTAAATACTACGAGTTGATTTGAAAAAACTTCCCCTCACGCTTCAAATAGTTAAGCGGAGAGAAAGTATATTAGATGTGAGGCGAAAAGCCTACTGCTTTCCCCCCCTTTCGTAAGCCTCGACAATGCGAGTGACCAATCTGTGGCGAACAATATCTCCCTTGTTCATCTCGATGAAAGCTATACCGGGAATGCCCTGCAGGATATTCATTGCTTCGATAAGGCCGCTGCGTGTAGACTGAGGCAAGTCGATCTGCGTGGTGTCGCCTGTGATGATCATCTTAGTATTCCATCCCATGCGAGTGAGGAACATTTTGATTTGTGCCGTTGTCGTGTTTTGCGCCTCGTCCAGGATGACCACAGCATCGTTGAGGGTGCGACCACGCATGAACGCCAAGGGGGCTATCTGTATGACGTTGGTCTGCATATATTCCTGCAATTTGGCAGGAGGAATCATCTCCTCCAAAGCATCATACAGGGGTTGAAGATAAGGATCTATCTTTTCCTTCATATCCCCAGGTAGGAAGCCCAACTTCTCGCCTGCTTCTACGGCTGGTCGGCAGAGTATAATCTTTTTGATTTCCTTATTTTTCAACGCCTTCACGGCAAGTGCAATCGCGACGTAGGTCTTGCCCGAACCAGCAGGACCTACTGCAAAGAGCATATCATTGTCGGCACAAGCAGCGACCAGTCTGCGCTGATTTTCCGAACGGGGCGCAATGGGTTTCCCTGTTGTGCTATACACAATAACATCGTTGCTGCCCTCATCACGTAGTCTGCGATTCTTGACAATAGCGAGGATATCTTCTTCGACCAGCGAATTATATTTTGCACAATGCTTTTCGAGCTTTTCAAAAATCTCTTCAAACAGCACCATATCCTCCTCGCTCCCCATGACTTTGATCACATTGTCGCGGCCAACGATGCGGAGTTTTGGAAACAGGGCGCGCAGGATTTTCAAATTGATATTGCTTGCACCAAAAAAGAGTATTGGGTCAGCCTCTTCAAGCAAATAATGTTTTTCTATCATCTGGTATTTTCTTCGGGTAATTAAAGCCTTTTTTGAACAAGAAAAGAACCAGCCACAAGACTGATTCTTTATATTATATTAGTCACGACACACATTATTAATATACATCAAACTCGTAGCACTTAGAATCAGCTACAAGTTTATATCTGGATAATGCTTTTGATACGGGAATGCTGTTCTCTAACGCTTGTGATTCTTCCAAAGTCAATTTATCTTCAAACTTTGAAAGCTTTTCTCCGTATTTCTCTACAACAGACTCTACCTCCTCCTTAGAATCAGCAGATTCAAAGGCCTCTGTCGCTTCTTGTAACAATTCTATCTTTTGGCTTTCTTTGGAACCACAAGACGTGAGAAATACCAAGCCTAACAACAATAAAATATATTTACTTTTCATATTATAATATTTTTCCAGATTATGTTTTTATATCATCTTCAACAGAGAAAAATGATATTATGTTATTAATATGCGCAAAGTTAAAAAACTTCTTTCAAATAATAAAGGTAATAAATGCAAAAGAAGCAAAAACAGGGTTCACATTATCTCTTTCTGTAATCATTATCGCTATTTCTCAGCAATCGAAGCAACTATCAGACGATCTCACTAAGTGCCAAGAGAGGATTTAATGAAATCTTTTATTGCTAAGAGTTCATCTGGGTGAAACCAATGTATTCTGTCATCCTTCTTAAACCAAGTCATTTGCTTTTTTGAATAAACTCGCGTGTTGCGTTGTATTTTCTCGATGGCTTGTTCCAGTGTCATCTCGCCATCAAGGTAGGCAAAGATTTCTTTATATCCCACCGTATTGAGCGCATTGCACTGGCGATATGGCAAAACTCGCTTTACTTCCTCCACCAAACCCTCATCCACCATTTGCAAGACCCTTTGATTGATGCGCGAAAAGAGTTCTTGACGTTCACGACACAAGCCTATTTTCACAATCTCGAAGGGCCGCTGTTTCTTTTCTTTCACCCGAAACGAAGTATACGTTTTGCCTGTCATATAACATATCTCTAGCGCATGAACGACACGTTTGTGATTTTTCACATCACAAGCTTCATAATACTCGGGATCAAGCAAACGCAATTCTTGAGCAAGGGGTTCAAGACCCTCGGTCTCATATCTTTTTTGCAAGAGTTGACGCGTTTCATCGTCCACGGTGGGAATATCGTCTATCCCGTCGCACACGGCATCGATATACATCATCGAGCCGCCCGTCATCAAGAGGGCGTCACGCTGAGCAAACTCCTGCTCCAAAATCTTCAAGGCATCAACTTCATACTGCGCCGCACTATAATAATCCTCCAAGCCCAAAGTGTGAATAAAGTAATGCTTTACGCGTGAAAGTTCTTGAGAAGTAGGCGCTGCAGTACCAATGGGAATATCACGATAAACCTGTCTTGAATCAGAACTAAGTATCGGGCAGTCGAGCATTTCTGCCAACTGCAAACTCAGTTCAGTTTTTCCCACACCAGTAGGTCCCAACAAGACAAAAAGTTTCTTCATGAAATTATTACCTCAGCAAAACAAATGAAACATAAACATTGAGGTATAGCAAAAAGTCGTGGGATATCTGAAGTCGCACCTCGCTAAACTCCGCCAACGCCTTGTGTCTATACCTCAATGTGAAAGATTATTTCCTGAAAAGCGTATAAATACTATTAGTATTCTCCGCCATCGCTATATTCGAATCCTTCGAGATCAAGGTCGTCCGAATTGAAATCGCCGTCGCCATAGAACTCGCTGGCCTCGTCTTCGTCAAAGAAATCACTACCTTTTCCTGTGGTAGGAACGAAGCCCAAATCCAACTCCTCTACTTGTTGGGGCGCTTCGCCTTTACTGCGCAACAATACGGGGGCATCAAGATTTTCGCCAGGGATGAGTTCCTTTACATCCAAATAAAATACTCTTTCGCTGAAGGGATCGAAAACATATTCGAACTTTTGTTCTTCGTCCTCAATAAATTCGCTCAAGCGAGTATTTGCCATGACGTACAGATCTTCATCTTCATGACCTGGTTCGCTCACATCTTCACGCGTGATTTGTTGTCCGCGCTCCCACTCGTCGTCACAAACGTAGAAGGAAGTCATTTGGTCATCTGGGTAACCGCAAGAATCCAAAATAGCCTTATTAAGATCTAAGAAAGTGGCTTCGCTGTCAATTTTGATTTCACGCAAGAAACCATCTACTTCATCTGATATAAACTTGATGCGATATAGCATATTTTTTCTTTTAATTAATATTGTATATAATCTTATTTAATGATACCACGTTTTGAAGAAGTCACAAATTCCAGGATGTAATCTTTTTCAGGTGATTCCTTTACTTCCTCTTGTATTTGTTGCAAACATTCTTCTCTGAGTTTACCGCTTTGATATAAGATGCGGTAAGCATTATGAATATTCTCAATCGTCTCAGCCGAATAGCCACGTCGACGAAGTCCCACCAAATTCAGCCCACAATAAGCAATAGGTTCACGAGCTGCCATAATATATGGTGGAATGTCTTGGTTTACCTTTGAACCTCCGCCGACCATTACATAGCCGCCAATACGTGTGAACTGGTGTACAAGGACTCCTCCGCTCAATATAGCATTGTTGTCGACAACTACCTCGCCTGCCAACTTTGAGGAGTTTCCTATAATACATCCATTTCCCACAGAAACGTCATGACCCAAGTGCACGCCTTCCATCAGCAAATTGTTATTGCCAACGGTTGTTTGTCCTCTTGCTGCAGTACCTCGGTTTATAGTCACATTCTCACGTATTGTGTTGTTGTCACCTATCTCTGCGGTGGTTTCTTCTCCTCGGAATTTCAAATCCTGAGGGATAGCACCAATTACAGCATTTGGAAAGAAGACATTACCTTTTCCCACACGTGTACCATAAAGCATTGTGACGTTATTCATCAATTTATTATTGTCGCCAATAACTACATTTTTGTCGATATAGCAGAAAGGACCAATTTCGCAATTTTCACCAATTACGGCAGTTGGATCTATATAGGCTAAAGGACTGATTTGACTCATTTTTCAATAATTTATTATAAGAAGCAGTTGGTATTTTCATACCCGAGCTTGCTTTGTCCTTGTTTACTTATTCTTTACAATTTGTGCAGTAAATGTAGCTTCCATCACCACAGTTTCTCCGACGAAGACGTATCCTCTCATTGTTGAAATACCATGGCGAATGGGTGCCATCAGTTCTACTCGGAATATCAGCGTATCTCCTGGAACAACTTTGCGACGGAATTTCACGTCGTTGATACGTAGGAAATATGTGCTCCAACGTTCTGGTTCTTCTACAGAACTCAACACCAAA
>JAEIGA010006165.1_pt1 | contig 18250 bp, 17 predicted proteins | sample 9270691 | NCBI WGS metagenome assembly JAEIGA01 (sample SAMN17057246, study PRJNA624740) | gut metagenome | biome: biome; isolation source: fecal sample | host: Bos grunniens | place: China: Xizang | collected 2019
ATCTGCTACCAAGTCGATTGGGCAGTCCATATCGTAACGGATTTCAGTACCGTAGATAGTGTTGTTAGTTGTGATATGGAAATAGTCAGCATCTGTAGGGATTACATAATCTTTAGGGATGTAAGAGTAAGTTTTGTCTTCAGAAGAAGCAACAACTTCTACTTCACCATAGAACTTAGCTTCCTTAGCAGCCTTCTTAGCCCAAACACCTGTTTGAAGGTAAGCAGCTTTCTTTTCAAGGAAGTTAGCAGGAACGTGGAAGAATTGAGTAGATGCACCACCACCGAGGAACAATACTTCGTAGTTTTCTGGGATGTTGAGAAGGTCTCTCCACAATTGTCTTGTTTCAGCCATTACTCTTTCCCAACCTGGAGTACGGTGAGAAATTTCCAAGATACCGATACCTGTGTTGTCGAAATCACGGATTGCTTCGATAGCAGCATCGACAGCCTTGCGTGGAAGTACGCATGGACCTGCGTTGAAATTGTGTACTTTTTTCATGTTAAAAGAATTAAAAAAATATGTTGATATTTGATATTATCAATTTTGTGCAAATTTAATGTTTTAAATTGGATTGAGGAAATAAAATGAAGAAAATTATCGAAAAAAATCTTTAATTAGTTTTTTCTTCTGATTTCTTCCATCCTTTGACTCATTTTTAGCTCCGATTGGTTATTACCGGGATTCCAAAATTTTGCATTGACCAACGAGTCTGGCAAATATTGTTGTTGCACGAAATTCGACTCATAGTCATGAGCATATTTATATCCTTCGCTATATCCAAGATTTTTCATCAACTTAGTAGGAGCATTACGCAAATGAAGTGGCACAGGCTGATCGCCATCAACGTTCACGCATTCCAAAGCCTGATTGATTGCTTTGTAGGCAGAGTTGCTTTTTGGTGATGTCGCAAGATAAATAGCACACTCTGACAATATGATGCGACCTTCCGGCCATCCTATCTTTTGCAATGCATCAAATGTGGCATTGGCAAGTAGCAACGCATTGGGATTGGCAAGACCGATATCTTCAGCAGCCGATATCACCAATCTTCTTGCTATAAACGCCGGGTCTTCTCCTCCGGCAATCATGCGTGCCAACCAATAGACTGCTGCATCAGGGTCGCTACCTCTTATCGACTTGATGAAAGCTGAGATAATGTCATAGTGCATTTCTCCGTTTCTATCGTATGCTGCCGGTGATTCTTGAAGTCGATTGACCACTATCTGATCATTGATTACGACCGACTCCCCATTTGGAGTCGATTGCTCAATCAAGTCTATTATATTAAGCAGTTTACGTGCATCTCCACCACTGAATCTAAATAAGGCCTTCGTACTTTCGACAATAAATGTTCGCTTTTTTAGCAACTCATCATTACTGATTGCACGCTCAAGCAATGTCTGCAAATCCGATTCATCAAGGTGCTTCAACACATACACTTGCGAACGAGACAAAAGTGGACGAATCACTTCAAATGAAGGATTCTCTGTCGTCGCACCGATCAATGTAATCACGCCACGCTCAACAGCACCGAGCAACGAGTCTTGCTGAGACTTGTTGAAACGATGGATTTCATCTATAAAAAGGATGGGACGAGATTTTGCAAACACACTTCGCGACTCTGCAGTGCATCGTTCGATAACCTCTCTGACATCTTTCACACCCGAAGTCACGGCACTGAGAGTGTGAAACGTGGCTTCTGTCTGCTCAGCAATAATTCGAGCTAAAGTGGTTTTTCCTACTCCGGGGGGACCCCAAAGGATAAAGGAGTTGATTCGACCGGTCTCAATCATCTGTCGCAATACAGCTCCCTCTCCAACAAGGTGTTTTTGTCCTATATAGTCATCAAGCGACCTTGGTCGCATGCGTTCTGCCAATGGTATGTTTAAGTTCATGTTCTATCAATTAATGCTACAAAGTTAGAGAAAATTTAGCGATAAATCGTTGTCAATAGCCCATTTTTAACTAATTTTGCAAATTAATTAGGTCGACAGATATGATTGAAGATATTAACATACGCGTATTGCCACACGAAGCAGCATCCGACAAAGCGATTGTAAATGCTGTAAGCAAGGCTATGCACATCGAGTCTAAATGTGTCAATCAATGGAAAATCATCAGACGTTCCATCGATGCAAGACAGCGCCAAGTGATAGTGAATCTCACCGTGCGAGTTGCGCATGGTGATGACAAGTGTATCCCTATCAATGCGCAACACACTTTATATAAGAGTGTGGCTGATGCAAAACACCACATTATAATTATAGGTGCCGGACCGGCAGGTCTCTTTGCTGCACTGAAAGCAATCGAATTGGGTATCCGACCTATTATTCTTGAGCGTGGTGCAGATGTCGACAATCGTCGTAAAGACTTAGTCGAAATTTCAAGAAATGGAAATGTCAATCCAAACTCCAACTATTGCTTTGGAGAGGGTGGAGCCGGCGCATATAGTGATGGCAAGCTTTTCACACGAAGCAAGAAACGTGGTTCGGTAGAGCATATTCTTCACATACTCCATCAGCACGGAGCTGCTGACGACATATTGGTAGAATCACACCCACACATTGGTAGTGATAAACTCCCCCACATTATCAAATCTATTCGCAACACCATTATAGATTGCGGTGGAGAAGTGCATTTCAACACTTGCATGAGTGAGCTCATGATAGAGAGAAACAAAATCGTCGGCGTAAAGACTATAGATGATAAAATCTTCAAGACTGAATGTGTCGTTCTTGCCACAGGTCACTCGGCTCGCGATGTCTATCGCATGCTTGGAGAGGTCGGTGTCAAGATTGAGGCAAAAGGACTCGCTATCGGTGTACGTTTAGAGCATCCTCAAGCACTCATTGATCGACTTCAATATCATTCACAAGCGGGTAGGGGAGATTATCTTCCTGCTGCTGAATACAATTATGTGGCTCAAGTTGATGGTCGTGGAGTCTATTCATTTTGTATGTGTCCGGGCGGTGTCATTGTCCCATCGACTTCTGATGAAAATCAGTCAGCGGTCAATGGCATGTCGGCATCAGCACGTGCTTCCGAATGGGCAAACTCCGGCATGGTAGTAGAAGTTCGTCCGGGCGACTTTCCCGAATTCTCATGCTATAAAGAATATGAAATGCTCGAACTTCAAGAAATGCTCGAAAAAGATTTCTACGATGCTGCCGGCCAAAGCATGAAAGCCCCGGCGCAACGTATGCTCGATTTCGTCAATAAGAAAGTATCTTCTTCCTTACCAAAATCGTCATATGCTCCCGGACTTTTGTCACTCCCGGTACATTTCCTATTACCCAAAGAGATAGCATGCCGACTTCAAGAGGGTTTTAAAATTTTTGGCAAGAGAAGCAAGGGATTCTTGACCAATGAAGCAACAGTTATCGGTCTTGAGTCTCGCACATCAAGTCCGATACGAGTTCCACGCAACAAGGAGACACTTTGCCACATTGAGATTGAGGGACTTTATCCTGCAGGCGAAGGTGCCGGATATGCAGGCGGTATCGTCTCTGCCGCAATCGACGGCGAAAGATGTGTCGAAGCATATTACAACACACTTAAAAACTAAAACGAAATGGCAGTTATATTAAATATAGAAACTTCAGCACAAATGTGCTCCGTAGCACTATCGGAAGATGGAGCAGTAGTCTATAAACTATCGGAACAAGAGGGCATGAATCATGCTAAAGCTCTTGCTCCATTTGTCGATGAATGCATTCGTTATGCAGAAGACCGGAATATGGCTCTTGATGCTGTCGCTGTGAGCATTGGCCCGGGTTCTTACACAGGTCTGCGTATCGGACTTTCGACAGCCAAAGGCATCTGTTTTGCTAAAAATATTCCATTGATAGGTGTTAGCACACTTAAGATTATGGCTGTCAGCGCAATGTTCAAATCCTATGATTGGGAAGGAGATGAAATACTTGTGCCAATGCTTGATGCACGAAGAATGGAAGCCTTCACCGCTGTATATGATTTCGCTTTGAATGCCATCATCGAACCACATGCTAAAATCTTTGATTCAGAGTCATTTAGCGATCTATTGCAAGATAAAAAGGTGTTCTTCATGGGCAATTGTTGTGAAAAGGTGCAGGAGGTGATAAAGTCACCAAATGCTAAATTCATGCATGGTATTGTTCCAAACGCAACAGACATGCTTGCACTCTCAGAAAAAGCCTTTAGAAACAACGATTTCTTGGATTTGGCATACTCTGTTCCGGAGTATTTGAAGGAGTATCAGACCACCACTCCTAAAAATAAAATTTGATTAAGAGAAATAAAATTGTTAAATTTGCACTTTTAGCAATTCTATCGAGATAAAAATGTTAGACTATAATACGCAAAACAGACAGTTAGCACTACCTGAATATGGCAGAAATATTCAGCAGATGGTCGATTTCTGTCTGACCATCGAAGACAGAGAAATACGCACAAATTGCGCATTTGCTATCATCGATGTGATGAAAAATATAATGCCCGACTACGAGAAGCAGGACGACGGCATCAAAATGCTTTGGGATCACCTTAATATAATGGCTGATTTCAAACTTGACATCGATTTCCCATTCGAGGTCATTAAGCCAGAGGAGATGAATCCTACGCCTCAGCGCATCCCTTACGGCAACTCTGCAATCAGATACAGACACTATGGAAAGAACATCGAGCAAATGATTGATCGCGTTGCCAATATGGAAGACTCAAGCGAAAAGGATATGCTTGTGTCTATGATTGCTCACCACATGAAGAAGCTTATGCTGATTCACAACAAGGAGGGAGTGGCTGATGCTAAAATTTTGCGTGATTTGGCCGAATATTCACATGGCAAAATCAACCTTAATCCTGAAACATATCTTCTCCACGAATTTCACGAAGCACAAGCCCCTGAAGCTCCAAAGAAATCCAAAAAGAAAAAGAAATAACCATTTAATAATATATCTACACACATGAGTACATTTATTGTTGAAGGTGGACATAAATTATCAGGTAGCATTACTCCTCAAGGTGCTAAAAATGAAGCGCTTGAGGTGATTTGTGCTACATTGTTAAAAGATAAAAAAGTTACTATCAGTAACATACCTAATATATTAGACGTAAGAAACCTCATATCGCTCCTTTCTGATATGGGAGTAAAGGTGGAAAAGGTCGATGACAACACATTCACATTCCAAGCTGATAATGTAGACATCAACTATCTTGACACTGAGGAATTCAAATCTAAGGCTCAATCTCTCAGAGGCTCAGTGATGATTATCGGTCCATTGGTGGCACGATTTGGAAAAGCAATTCTACCAAAACCGGGTGGTGACAAAATCGGCAGAAGACGTCTTGATACACACTTCCTTGGACTTCAAAAATTGGGTGCAGATTTCCGTTATATATTTGATAAGCACCTTTTTGATGTCACAGCTCCAAAAGGACTCAACGGCACATACATTTTGCTCGATGAAGCGTCTGTGACCGGGACTGCCAATGTCGTGATGGCTGCTGTACTTGCCAAAGGCACCACTACGATTTATAATGCAGCATGTGAGCCATATATCCAGCAACTTTGCAAGATGCTCAATGCAATGGGAGCTCAAATATCTGGAGTTGGTTCCAATCTCTTGACAATCACAGGCGTTGAATCGTTGGGTGGAACTGAGCATCGCATGCAACCGGATATGATTGAGGTCGGCAGCTTTATCGGCATGGCTGCTATGACAGGCTCTGAAATCACTCTTAAAGATGTCGACATGAAAGAATTGGGCATTATGCCTAATGCTTTTGCTCGTATGGGTATCGAACTTCGTCAAGTGGGCAACGACATATTGATTCCAGAGCAAAACTCTTATCAAATAGAAACATTCATCGATGGATCTATCATGACATTTGCAGATGCTCCTTGGCCTGGACTTTCGCCTGACCTTTTGAGTATTTTCCTTGTGGTTGCTACGCAAGCAAATGGTAGTGTCTTAATCCATCAAAAAATGTTTGAGAGTCGATTGTTCTTTGTCGATAAACTTATCGATATGGGAGCACGTATCATCCTTTGCGACCCTCATAGAGCGGCTGTAATCGGATCCGGTAAGCTTAATTCTTTATACGCAACCAACATGGTTTCGCCTGATATTCGTGCCGGAGTGGCTATGCTCATTGCAGCTATGTCGGCCAAGGGCACAAGCCGAATCCAAAACATCAATCAGATTGACAGAGGATACGAGCGTATCGATGAACGTCTCAATCAATTAGGAGCAAAAATCACAAGAGTAGACGACTAATATTATTATGATTCTAAGTTCAGACATTATAGAAATAGGAACGTTCACCAAGACTCACGGCATCAAAGGTGAATTGAATGCATTATTGGACGATGGTACTGAGATAATGCAACACGTTAGTTGCATTATATTGGAAATTGATTCTATCTTTGTGCCTCATTTCATTACCTCATGTCGCTCCAAAGGTGCATCAGCCTCTCTTATAATGATCGATGGCATCAATTCAGAGATTGAAGCAAAAGATTTGGTTTCCAAGTCTATATATGTCTTAAAAGAAGAGTATAACGCTTTCCACGACATTGATGAAGACGATAACGGCGAAGGAGGTTATGCTTCAGACTTTATCGGCTATAGCATAGTCGATGAAGATGATAATGAAATCGGCGAAATCATTGATATAGATGATTCCACCGACAATCCTCTATTCATAGTCGACAACAATGGAAACACAGTGTACATCCCTATAACAGAAGAGTTTATACTCTTTATCGATGATGACAAAGAAGTTATCGGTATGTCGCTCCCTGAAGGATTAATTGAACTAAATATTAAATAACATCTAAACAATAGAAACTATGGCAGAAGAATTTAAATATGATGAAGATGCGGCTGTCAAATTCATCAAAGCATTTCTCCCGGAAGAATGTGCAGAAAAATTTAGTGATGATGACATCCTATTTATAATGGACTGCATGTGGGATTTCTACGAAGACAATGGATATCTTGAAATAACCGCAGATGACACGGAAGAAGATCTTGATATTGATAAAATTGTCGATTATGTCAATAAGGCTGTAATCAAAGATGGCGAAATTAAAGCAACTAAAGAAGAATTGAAAATAATCATTAATGCAGAGTTACAATATGAAGAGTCTATTGGCGATTTTGATTTGTAGCCTCATAGCATTCAATTCATTCGTTTCATCAGCTCAGACCGATCTTGATGAAATGACTAAGGATGAGCTTCTTGTGTCGCTCGACCTCGGCAAATACGCAGATTTGATAAAGAAATTTCAGATTAAAGAAGCCACTCGACTTCACAATGATGTGTACAATCCTAAAACTACAGAATGTAAAATCGAGACAATGCGTAGTGGTGAGGTGATTATTATCACTATTCCGACAGAACTATTGTTTCAGCCCAATGGCATTGAACTCATAAGTGGATGCGACAAAGTGCTTAATCCTCTGCGTAGATATCTGAAGACACCCGATTTCTATCGTGTGCTGCTTGTTATGCACACAGACGACACCGGCTCAGAAGCATACACCGATGAATTGTCACTCAATAGAGTAGATGCAGTATTCGAATGGTTTGAATTGCAAGGCACCGACACGACATATCTATTCCCGACAGCAAGTGGTGCATCAGAGCCACTTTGGGGAGTAAAAAACAATTCTGTGATTAATCGCGCTAAGAATAGACGTTTAGAGGTCTACCTTATCCCCGGCGAAGAAATGTTGCGTCAAGCCAAAACCGGAAGAATAGCATTCTAAATACATCACCATAAAAATTAATCAGAAAATATATAGCTTAACAAAATATGGCAAAAGAACTTAAAAATCTAACTAAGCGTAGCGAAAGCTACTCTGCTTGGTACAACGAATTGGTTGTAAAGGCAGATCTCGCAGAGCAATCTGCAGTCAGAGGTTGTATGGTCATCAAACCATACGGATACGCAATTTGGGAAAAGATGCAAAGCGTACTCGACTCAATGTTTAAAGCGACAGGTCACCAAAATGCTTATTTCCCACTTCTTATTCCTAAATCATTCTTGTGTCGCGAAGCTGAACACGTAGAAGGTTTTGCTAAGGAATGTGCAGTTGTGACTCACTATCGTCTTAAAAACGACCCTGATGGTAATGGTGTAGTAGTCGACCCTGAGGCACGCCTCGAGGAGGAACTCATCGTAAGACCTACTTCTGAAACTATCATTTGGAACACATATAAAAATTGGATTAACTCTTATCGCGACCTCCCTATCTTGTGCAACCAATGGGCAAACGTAATGCGTTGGGAAATGCGTACAAGAATGTTCCTTCGCACTGCTGAGTTCTTGTGGCAAGAGGGTCACACTGCTCACGCAACAAGAGAAGAAGCTGAAGAGGAAGTAGTTAAGATGATTAACGTTTATGGTGACTTTGCTGAAAACTATATGGCAATGCCGGTTGTCAAGGGCGTGAAGTCTGCAAATGAACGTTTTGCAGGTGCATTGGACACTTACACTATCGAAGCATTGATGCAAGATGGCAAGGCCTTGCAGTCTGGCACATCTCACTTCTTGGGTCAAAACTTTGCGAAAGCTTTTGATGTGAAGTTTATCAATCGCAACAACGAGTTGGAATATGTATGGGCTACATCTTGGGGTGTTTCTACACGTCTTATGGGTGCGCTCATCATGACTCACAGTGACGACAATGGTCTTGTATTGCCTCCAAAGTTAGCTCCAATTCAAGTGGTAATTGTTCCTATCTACAAAAATGATGAGCAACTCTCACTTATCAGCGAAAAGGTTAACCCTATCGTTGACGAACTTCGTCGCCGTGGCATCAGCGTGAAATATGACGATGCCGACAACAAGCGTCCGGGCTTCAAATTCGCAGATTATGAACTTAAGGGTGTGCCTGTGCGTTTAGCAATTGGTGCACGTGATCTCGAAAACGGTACAGTAGAAGTCATGAGACGTGATATTCTTGAAAAAGAAACTATCAGCATTGAGTCTATCGAAGATAAGATCGAAAAACTTCTCGAAGATATCCAAGCCAACATCTTCAAGAAAGCTTACGACTACCGTGCAGAACACACTACTACGGTAGACACTTACGAAGAATTCAAAGAAAAGATCGAAGAGGGTGGTTTCATTTTGGCTCACTGGGACGGAACAGTTGAAACTGAAGAAAAGATCAAGGAAGAAACAAAGGCTACTATCCGTTGTATTCCTTTGGAAGGTGACACTACGCCGGGTGTATGTATGGTGACAGGCAAACCTTCTGCTCGTAGAGTAATCTTCGCAAGAGCATACTAATAACACCAATCACTGATAAGGCATAGCACCATTGACTTGGGCTATGCCTACTAATTTTAAAACTACTAATATAATGAATCTCAGACACTTATTTTTTGCAACAGCATTATGTATTGCAACTCCTGCAATGCAAGCGTTGACAATAGAAGACTATTGCGACATCAAAGTAAATGCACCATCTACTATCAAGGAAATGCGTCCAATGGCTGACGGAGTTTCGTATCTTGCTATTGGCGAAAATGGTAAAACAATCGATGTCTACAGCTACAAGACAGGACAAAAGACATCTACACTCTTCGATGTTGACGCCATCAAGGGCGATGTTAAGATTGAAGAATTTGATGGTTATCAAATCTCTGAAAACGAAAAGAAAATCCTTCTTTGGAACGAATCTGAAGGTCTTTACCGCCACTCATTCTTTGCAGAATTCTATGTCTACGATATTATGCGCCAAACTATGAAGCGCGTAAGCGAAGGTGGCAAACAACGTTGCGCTACACTTTCTCATGATGGTCGCAAGGTGGCCTTCGTAAGAGACAACAACATTTATATCAGCAACCTCGAGTATGAAACTGAAATTGCTGTTACAAAAGATGGCAAGACAAACGAAATCATAAATGGTGCTCCTGACTGGGGTTACGAAGAGGAATTTGGTATTGAAAACACCATCAGATGGTCAAACGATGACAATAAGTTGGCGTTTATTCGCTTCGATGAGAGTCAAGTACCCATGTTTGAATTTGATGTATACTCAGGCTACTGCAACCCTAAGAGCGAATACGAATTGTATCCGGGCCAATTCGAATATAAGTATCCGTTGGCTGGTTTCAACAACGCTGTAGTGTCTGCAAACGTGTATGATGTCAATTACAAAACAATCAAAAAGATGGATCTTCCAATGGTCGAAACAGACTATATTCCATCTATGGAATTTGGTGGCACATCCGACAGATTGATTATCATGGTTCTCAATCGCGACCAAAACAATCTTAAAATCTACAACGTAAATCCAGCATCAACTGTTGCAAAACTCATCTACACAGAAAGCAGCAACGCATGGTTGAGTCCAAGCGCGTACCAAATGGTCACCTATAATCAAAATGATTTCGTGATGGGTAGCGACAAATCAGGCTATCGTCACCTCTATCAGATAGACTACAATGGTAATGTACTCCGTCAATTGACTAAGGGTGAATATTATGTGACTGCTTACTATGGCTACAATGCCAAAACCAAAGAACACTATTTCCAAAGCACTCAGCTCGGAGCTATCAATAGAAACGTTGCTAAGGTTAATGCTAAGGGTGTGGTGACACTACTCAATCCTGTAGAAGGCACAGAAAGCGCATCATTCAGTTCAAACTTCAACTACTATGTGCGCACATATAGCAATGCAACTACTCCTAATCAATACACTCTTTGGAATGGCAGCAAGAAGATTGCCGACCTCGAACTAAATGCTTCATACGCTGAACGTTACACTAATGCCCCAAAGAAAGAATTCCTCAAAGTCAAAAATGCAGCAGGCCAAGAAATGGATGCATTTATCATCAAACCTGCTGACTTTGACGCATCAAAGAAATATCCTCTCTTGACCTACCAATACAATGGTCCTGAGTCACAAGAAGTGCTCAACAAGTGGAAAATGGACGGTATCTATTATTTTGCAGACCAAGGTTATATCGTGGCATGCGTAGATGGTCGCGGCACTGGTTGCAAGAGTCGTAGCTGGTCAGATGCCGTATATAAGCAACTCGGTAAGTACGAAACAATGGACCAAGTCGCTGGTGCTAAATATTTCGCATCATTGCCATATGTTGACGAGCAGAGAGTGGCATGCTTCGGTTGGAGCTATGGTGGCTACATGACTCTTATGGAACTTTCTGCTGAAAACACTCCTTTCAAAGCCGGTATCTCTATGGCTCCTGTAACAGATTGGAGATACTATGACTCAATCTACACCGAACGCTACATGTTGAGACCTGAACAAAATGAGTCCGGTTACGAAATCTCTTCAACTCTCAATAAGACCGACAATATGAATGCGAAGCTACTCATCATGTCTGGTACAGCTGATGACAATGTTCACATTTCAAACACCTTCATGTATACTTCTAAATTGACTGCTGAAGGCAAAATTTTCGACATGATGGCATATAATGGCTACGACCATAGCCTCAGAATGTGCAACGCTCGAGTTCAACTCTACAAGAAGATTATGGACTTCTTGAATACAAGATTAAAATAACACTCGATGGAGGTACTTTATAAAGTAACAAATCGACAGATATTTCAGCTCTGGAGAAATATTGCGATAAGCTATATGGCTGTTATCGCAATAATTCTCTTGGGCAAATATATGCCGGTCTATCTATCTCCAATCATCTCAATGCTTCTTGCCACTTCTATCTACATGGTGATAATGAAATTCAGCAAGGGCAAAGAGGATTCATGCATGATTACCATGTATGCTTCATTCATCACATTGTTGCTTTATACTATTGTACTCATTACTCTAAACATTCTGTATACATATGAATTACTGGGGATTATCACCGAATTCATATTCCTTCACCGACCATTTAAGCCGATATTGCTTCTTGCTCCTATTGCATTGATAGTCAGCGTTTATATGTATCGACAAAAAAGCAATATGTCGATATGCATTGACTGCAAACTAAGAATTGGCGACAGTTTCGAGCGTGGAGCATGGGGTGCAGCTCAAAAATATGAGTCCTATGCCCAACTCAAAAACTCGATATTGGTATTTTCTGTAATTATAATTACCACCTGGGGATATTATCTCAGTTCATACAAGAATACATCTATTGATACTCAGGACACATTTGTTTTCATTTGGGTTACAATAATTTTTATTGTAATCGACATGATATACTTCTTTGTCAGATACTACAATCTCTATCTTGACCTGAAAGAAAGCAACCAGATTTTCTTGCCTGAGGAAAATTTAAAAAAAGAACAAACATATATAAGATACTACCTTATATGTGGCAACCACATCTATATCACACGCAATAGCTCTGACAATAGTGGTCCCGGCAAAATCGACACACCATTCTTTATCAAAGTCGATAAGCCCAGAATTTCTCTATCTCAAGCAGATGATATGATTAAGAAAATTAGCGGAGTAGAGAATGGTGAACTTAGATTCTTCTACGGACGAATTTCCCAGAAACCTCGTAAAAACAAAATGCTACGCTATTTCTATTTCCTTGACGGCGATATTGATCAATACAAGATTGCAACAGAAGGGGAGTGGATTAACTACGATGAAGTGAAGGAAATATATGGAGAAAATCCCGACATACTCCATAGCATCTTCATCGCTGACACATCTCGAGTAGCAAGAATTTTGATAGCAGAAAAGACATATGATAGTCGAGGCAGACGTAAAATGACTCTGTCTAACTACACCCCCACTTATGACCTCTTCGACTTATACAACTCCACTCTTGATTTTCAAAATGACAAGTGGATAAGAATTTCTCTGCTAAATTCAGACTCCAGGTTGTTTCGTATTCGACGACTTATGAGACTGCTTTTCAGATACAAAACCAACTCTAACACTCCACCGACAAAACATGATGCCTGAACTCATAGCAATCATAGGTCCCACAGCATGTGGCAAAACCAAACGAGCCGTTCAATTAGCTTCAGCTATTGATGCTGAAATTATCAGCGGAGACTCGCGACAAGTCTATCGCAATATGGATATCGGCACCGGTAAGGACCTTGCTGAGTATGGTGACATACCATATCACTTGATAGACATATGCCCCGCCGGCTACAAGTACAATCTGCACGAATATATCAGAGACTTCAATATTGCCAAAAACGATATTCAAGAGCGTGGAAAGAATGTCATTCTTTGTGGTGGCACAGGTCTCTATGTCGAGTCGATACTTAACGGCATAAAGCTCCCAGAAGTGCCTGAAAACCCCGAACTTCGTGGCAAATTAGCCGACAAAAGCTTAGATGAACTCACCGATATTCTTCGACAATACAAGACTCTTCACAACACGACTGATGTCGACAATTGTAAACGCGCTATAAGAGCCATTGAAATCCAAGAGTTCTATCAAAACAACCCTCAATCCTTCGCTGAGTCGCAGAAAGCCACATCTATCAAACCTCACTCTGTGATTATCGGTCTTGATATACCTCGTGAGGATAGAAGAAAAAAGATTTCAGATCGCCTTCAAACACGACTTGAGGAAGGAATGGTCGATGAAATCAGAAGCATCATTGATAGCGGAGTAGCTCCCGAAGACTTGATCTACTATGGTCTTGAATACAAATTTATCACACGCCATGTGATAGGGGAGTTGTCGCTCGATGAGATGGTCCATGACCTTGAAATCGCCATTCACCAATTTGCCAAACGTCAAATGACATGGTTCAGAGGAATGGAAAAACGTGGACACACTATCAATTGGTTGCCATATGATTTGACAGAAGATGAATTCATCGGTCAAGCCATTCAACTCATCGACAAAGCATAGGCACAAAGAAATTATTTGCCTAAAATAGTGCCAAAACTTGTCATTCTCTTTAAATTTAACTAACTTTGTAGTCTAATTTAATAAACGTACATATAGAGTTATGATTAATCGCGTATTAATAAGAATTAAGGTTGTGCAGATGCTTTATTCGTATCTCCTTACGGAAAAGCTATTTATGATTGAGTCGCAACCTACTCCTCCTACAAAAGAGAAACGTTTTGCGTATAAACTGTATCTCGACATCTTGGCTATTATGACAGACGTAGCTGATAGAGTAGAGATTAAGGGTAGAAAGCCATTATACGAAAATAGATTTATCAAGATGATAATGGCCGACGAAAAAGTCAAATCAACTCTTGCAAAACATCGTCTCGAAGGTGCCAACTACCTACACATTAATAACTCTATAGCAGCAAAAATCAAAGAGTCGGCTCTATTTAAATCATACCTCAAAGAAGAGGGTGAAAATATGGCTAACGACCTCAAAGTATGGGTCGACATCTTTAATGCGATTATAGTGTCAGACAATTCACTGCTTCGTGAATTTGAAAACATCGAGAACTACACTCTTCGTGGAGTCGATCGCATGAAGGAAATGATGCAAACCACATTCAGCAACTTCTCTTCATCACAAGGCCATATCTCAGACGCTATCAAGACTCTTCGTCAGAGTTTGGAAAAAGCACACGAACTTTATTTCTGGTTGCTTCTTCTCCCTGTCGAATTGACCAACCTTCGTGAGCAACAGATCGAAATCAATCGCAACAAGTTTATCACTACCAACGAAGACATCAATCCTAATCTCCGCTTTGTAGAAAACGCATTGGTGGAAAGACTTCGCCAATCCGAACAACTCAACAATGTTGTTGAGTCTAAGAAGATTGCATGGTTGCCTAATGATCGCATTTTGATCAACAAGCTCCTTAAGTCAATCATGGAGTCAGACATCTACAACGACTACATGAATGCTCCGCAGACCGACGTCCATGCAGATTGCGAATTCTGGAGAAGCGTTTTCAAACACATCGTCCTTTCTGACCAAGACCTCATTGAGGCTTTGGAAGAAAAGTCAGTGTTCTGGAATGATGATCTCGACATTATCGGTACATTCACGCTTAAGACATTCAAACGCTTTGAAGACAATCCAAGCGACGCTATTATGGCGATGTACAAAGATGAAGAAGACTCTCTATTTGGTGAGGAACTTTTCAGAGCTACAGTAAAAAATAAAGAAGAATATCGCCAGTTGATCGACACATTCGTCAAGAAAGAATCATGGGATTCTGAACGTTTGGCATTTATGGATGTTGTAATTACGCTGACAGCTATCGCTGAAATGCTCAACTTCCCTAAGATTCCATTGAAAGTGACTATCAATGAGTACATCGAAATGGCAAAAGCATATAGCACACCTAAGAGTAGCTCATTCATCAACGGTATCTTGGCTTCGATTATAAATAATCTTAAGCAACAGGGCCGACTTCTTAAGAATGATTAAAAGTTTGCTCAACTCACAAACATAGATTAATTTTGTAATAAATAACTTAATAAAATAAGACATGACACTTTTAAACACAATTCTCCTTCAAGCAGCAGCCGGTGGAAGCTGGTCAGGAATGATTATGATCATCGCAATGATCGCTATTTTCTATTTCTTCATGATTCGCCCTCAACAAAAGAAACAGAAAGAAATCCGTAAGGCTCGTGAAGCAATGAAATCAGGCGATAAAGTTGTAACTGCAGGCGGTATTTATGGCCGTATCAAAGAAGTGAAAGAGACAACATTCATCGTAGAAATCGCTGCAGGCGTAACTATCAAGATCGACAAAGGCTCAGTCTATCCGACTGTTGAAGACGCAACAGCGCAAAAATAATCCATCAGATAAGTAGAAACCAAGAGCTACAAGCCATAATTTGTAGCTCTTGATTCATTAATCTCAGAAGAAATGAGTCAAAGAAAACTAAATTTAATTCGCCGATGGCGTGAATTCAGATCATCAAATAGATACCACAAAATTGTGGTGTTTATGATGTTTCTTATCGTTTCTTCTATTTTCTGGTGTATTGTGACTCTTGATGATGATGCCCTCAATGAGTTTGATGTCAAGATAAGCATAAAAAATGTTCCAAAAAACGTCACCTTCATCAGTGATGTTCCAAGCATAATACATGTCAATGTCAGAGACAAAGTTTCGTCATTGATAAGCAACGGGATTTTGAAAAAGCCTACCATTCAACTTGACTTCGACAAATATGCCGACAAGGGTGTGTTCCGTCTGTCGGAATCCGAACTTGATGCATCATTGCGTAGCATATTTGGCAACTCTGCTCAAATAGCATCTGCATCCAGAGACTCAATACGATTAAACTACACGACCTATCCGGGCAAAAGAGTCAAAGTCATAGTCGATGCTAATTTCACACCATCATTGGGTAATACTATAAGTAGCCAGATTATAGCACCTGAGTCAATCACTCTTTACTCAGAAGCAAGCATTCTCGACACCATTAAAGTAGTAAGGACTGAAAAGATTGTGCGTCGAAACATCAGCGACGACACCGAATTTCAAGTCAAAATTATCCCAATAAAAGGCGTGAAAATGATTCCCGACAAAGTTTCCATAAAGGCTACAGTTGAACCATTGGTTCTTAAGAAAACTGTGGTGGAAATAACGCCTAAGAATGTTCCTGCCGACGAAAATCTCATGATTTTCCCAAACAAGTCGGAAGTATCATACTTTGTTCCAATGAGCAAATTCAACGACCCTATCGGAGACATCATTCTTCAGGTAGACTACAACACTATTCGCCCAAATGACTCCAAAATCAAAGTAAAGGTGTCGTCTTTCCCTTCCGACTACATCAATGTCAAAGCTACGACCGACAGCGTAGAATTCACAATAGTCAAAATCGCTACGAAGTAATGGTAGTCATTGTTGGTATCACAGGAGGAATCGGAAGCGGCAAGAGTGTCGTCTCGTCGATATGTCGAAGCAAAGGCTTTGCAGTCTACGATTGCGATAGTCGAGCGAAGACTCTGATGAGTCATAACGAGTCATTGCGAACTCAAATCATCGCGCGTCTTGGTGATGAATCCTACGATCAAAACGGAGAGCTCAATCGCCAATACATAGCTGATATCTTCTTCAATGATGTAGAGCGACGCGATGAACTTACTCGACTCGTTCACGCTGCAGTATTAGAGGATATCAAGGTATGGATTGCTTCATCTGACGAAAGCCTGCTATTCATTGAGTCAGCCATACTCTATTCTTCTGGTATTGATAAAATAGTAGATAGGGTGTGGATGGTCGATGCCGATATCGAAACACGCATTGCTCGCGTCATCAGTCGTAATGCAATGAGTAGGGAAGAGGTGCTTGCCAGAATCCAAAGCCAAAGCAACGAATTTGCATCAGTCGACCGATCAAAGACATCGGCTATCGACAACAATGGTCAGCAATCTTTAATATTGCAAATCAATCAATTAATCGAGAAAACTATTTAAAAACAATTCATATAACTCTTAACAACAATGCTTAGAACAATATTATCAATCACAGGTAAGCCTGGTCTTTTCAAAATCGTATCTCAAGGCAAAAATATGCTTCTCATCGAAGACCTCGTTACCAAAAAGCGCACTCCTGCACACTCAAGAGACAAAATCATCTCATTGGGCGACATTGCTATGTACACCGTTGCAGAAGAAGTGCCATTGGGTGAAGTCCTCGACAAAGTATATGCTTTTGCTGAAGGCAAAGAGATGGACGTTAAGACTTTGATCGAAAACAAAGAGCTCCGCAGCACTTTCGAGCAAATTCTCCCTGAATTTGACCAAGATCGCGTTTACGACAACGACATCAAGAAACTCTATACATGGTACAACATCCTCATCAACGCAGGCTACACTAAATTCACAGAAGAAGCACCTGCTGAAGAGGAAACACCCGCAGAAGAAGCATAATACAAAATCAAGTAGAGAGAACATAAGCAGTTGGAAATCATCTCAACGAGACAATTCAACTATAAAATTCTCCTCTCACAGCAACCATTAAGGAGCTCGGCATCATCGCCCAGCTCCTTAATTTTTATCTATATACAACACACATTTAAAGTCAATTAAGGTCAATTAGTGAAATTTTTTCGCATCGTCACTAAATTTTTGAATTTATTTCTTATATAATGGTAGATTTTCATTTTAGTCTAAGCACATCAGAAATTTTGATGATGCAAATCAGTCCACCCCGAAAAGGTAAATTTGATAGGCAAACATCAAAATATGTTATAAAACATATTCATAAATTTTGTTTTTGCTAACAAGTTTGCTAAATTTACAATGTCGTTACAGCGGTAACGCAAGATTTGTCGAATGCTGACATACACAGCATCGGCATGTACTAATTTTTACGAAAGCGTTTCGCTATTGTCTTTCACAAGAAAATCG
>JAEIGA010006166.1_pt1 | contig 18249 bp, 15 predicted proteins | sample 9270691 | NCBI WGS metagenome assembly JAEIGA01 (sample SAMN17057246, study PRJNA624740) | gut metagenome | biome: biome; isolation source: fecal sample | host: Bos grunniens | place: China: Xizang | collected 2019
GACGGGCTCGTTCAACGGGCAGGGGCGTCTCGAGGACTGGGTGACCGACCTGACGAACATCAAGTACTTCTACGACACGAAGGGCCGCTACATGATAGAGAGCAAGAAGAGCTACATCGGCCGCGGTTTCCACTCTACGGACTGGGCGGACGCCCTGGGGTATTCGCTCCTGTTGAGGGGCGTGGGTCCGTCGGAGTCTTCGTACGTCCCGGAGGGCGCGCGTTCTGCATTATTCAGGCGTGACGCGTACAGGGCGGGCTATCCCGCCGACTGGATGGGAATATGACAGAGAACAGCGAATTTGAGCAGGAACCGGGTGGTTCCTTCGACTTTGACCCGACAAGGATAGCGCCGAGCCTCGCCTCGGTGAAGCTCGACGACTTCACGGACCCGGATTCCTCGTGGCTCATGGACGGCGGCGACTACCTGAAGAGCGTGGACGGGCGCACTGGGCTGAACCCGATGCAGGTTAGGAAGCTCAGGGAGAAGGCGGAGTCCGACTACAACAGGGCGGACAGCTACTGGAAGAAGCACTACGACGCGATGCGCGTGGACTGGGAGTTCTACGGGGCGCGCGACCAGTGGACGCAGGCTGCCAAGGAGGCGAGGGCTGGGAGGCCCATCCTCACCATTCCCATTCTGGGCAAGTTCGTGAAGAGGATTGTCGCCGAGACGAAGAAGAACCCGCCGGCGGTGAAGCTGAACCCGCGCGAGGACGGCGACGTGAACAAGGCCGAGATAGGCATGGGCCTCGTGCGCTACATCGAGGACGTCTCGGGCGCGAAGTACGCCTATTCGCACGCGCTGGAATGCGCGGCGGTCGGCGGTCTCGGGTGGGTGAAGGGCAAGCTCGACGTGAAGAGGGGGACGCTGCGCATCGACAAGGTGAAGGACGCGTTCAGGTACTACATGGACCCCGACGCGGAGCGAGAGGACGGCTCGGACGCCATGTTCTTCATTTCCAGGTACAAGAAGACCGTGAACCGCGAGGTGACGTGGTGCTACGAGTACTGGTGGAAGGAATGGCTCGACGACGAGGGCCGCGACGGCGTGTTCTGGGCGCTCGTCTCGGGGACGGAGATCGAGGACTACGGGCGTTTCCCCGGCGAGATAATCCCGATTTTCCCCGTCATGGGCGAGGACATCGAGTACGACGGCGAGAGGGTCGTCAAGGGCATCGTGCGCGACATGACGGACGCGCAGAGGAGCTTCAACTACCTGAAGAGCCAGGAGGTGGAGACGATAGCGCTCACCCCGAAGGCGCCGCTCATGGCGGAAGAGGGCACGATACCGAAGGAATACCAGAGGGACTGGGACAACTGCACGAAGAACCCGACGAAGGTGCTCTTCTACCGTTCCACGAACCTGGACGGCGAGCCGGCGAAGTCCGAGCCGAAGTTCCTGCCGATGAAGGCCGACACGCAGTGGATGCGCGAGGCGGCGGTCGGGGCGGTGAACGACCTCAAGGAGATTACGGGCATCTACGACACGGCGCTCGGTTCGGATTCCAAGGAACTGTCGGGCAAGGCCATCATCGCGAAGCAGATTACGGCGGACGCGGGACAGTTCACGTACACCGAGCACCTGCAGATGACGATACAGCAGGTTGGCCGGTGGATGATGCAGGTCATCCCGTACGTGTTCAGGGACCAGAGGGTGATACGGATTTTGGGCGAGGACGGCAAGATGCGTTCCGTCGACCTCGACCGTCCCATGGGCGACATGACCCCCGACGCGGAACAGGTCCCCATCGACCTCGACTTCACGGAGATGGACCTCTCGGTGGGCAGCGGGAATTCGTACGCCACGAGGAGGGAGGCGGGAGTGGACGCCTTCCAGAGCATCATGCAGGCCATCCCGAACACGGCGACTGCGATAGCGGACCTCGCGGTGAAGAACATGGACATCCCGTGGTCCCAGGAGGCGGCGGACCGTCTCCACGCGATGCTACCGCCCGAGATCAAGGCGGCGGAGAAGGCGCCTAAGGGATTCGTGCCTGCGGCACAGCTACAGCAGGCGACGGAGATTTTCGAACAGGCGAAGCAGGCGAACATGGAAATCCAGCAGAAGATGCAGGCGAGGATTTCCGCGCTCGAGGCCGAGCTCAAGAACCAGATACAGGGCCGCATCGCCGCCGAGCGCATCAAGGGAGAGTACGGTCTCGCGGAGACGCAGATCAAGGAGATGAACGCGAACCAGCGCGAGGCGATGAAGGTGCAGGCGGACGTGGAGAAGACCTCCGCGAAGATACAGACCGACCTCATCAGGGAAGTGGGCCAGCGTTCGCGCGAACTCGCGAATGACGCGAACATCGAGACCGGCGTGCAGGCTGGAATGCAGAATGCCGCCCCGCAGGCCCCGTCCAGGCAGCAGGGGCAGGGCGCTCCCGAGGCGAACCTGACGTTCAAGAAGCCGGTCCTCGAGGACGACGGGCTGACGCAGACCGAGATGCTCCTGAACCTGTAAAAGCCGCCCTGCATTATTCAGGGCAAGAAATTGGGCCTCCGCACCCGTGGGAGGTAAAACGGCACGGGGATATTACGCAGCGGGCTCCGCGCAAGTCCTTCCCAGGGACGGAACGGTTCAGCGGCGGTAGACATGGCGGGAAACCGTACCGCGCCGACCCCATAAGGGTCAACAGGGACGGGATAGGACGCATCCATGGCGAACACAATGGAAGAAGAAATCGACGGACTCGACCTCGCGAAGAATTTCACGGGAGAGAGTGTAGAGGAAACCGAACAGCCGCAGGTGCCCCCTGCCGGGAATCCCGAGGATAAGCCGGAAGACAAGCCGGAACCGCCGAAGGATGAAGACAAGGGCGGAACCGGGGCGGAGCCCCCGAAGGAGGAACCGGACAAGACGCCGGAACCGCCGAAGGAGCCGTTCGGCCAGAAGGGACACACGCCGAGAGGCGTGCAGGAGCGCATCAACGAGCTTTCCCGCAGCAACCGGGAACTGAAGGAGCAGAACGCGAGGATACTCGCGGAACTCGACAAGTTCAAGAGTTCCCTCCCGAAGGAACCGGAGAAGGGCCGCGACGCGTTTGCCACCGACGAGGAGTGGGTGGACTACCGCGCCGGTATAAAGGCTCGCGAGATGGTCGAGAAGATGCGTGCCGAGGAAAGGGAGCGTGCCGAGATGGACGAGGCCAAGGCGTCATTCGCCAAGTCCGAGGACACCGCGCGCAACGAGCTCCCCGACTACGACTCGGTGATGGGTACGGAGGTCAACCTCCCCGTTGACCGCGACACGTACCTGTACACGATGAAGTCCCCGATGGGCGCGATGGTGATGTACACCCTGAAGAAGGTGGAAGCCGTCCGCAACCAGTTCCTCATGACCCCCCAGGAAGGCCGTCTCGCGTTCGTGAAGAGCGTGGAGGCTAGGCTCTCGCAGATTAGGTCCGAAGCGGAAAAGTCCAAGGGAGCGCCCGCGCAGAACACTCCGCCTGCGCCTCCTGCCGAACAGCCGCCAGCGCCGGAGAAGCCGCCGCTGAAGGCCCCGCAGGAAGTGAAGCGCCCCGTGAGCCGTCGCCCGAATCCGGCAGACACTTCGTCCCAGGCAATGGACGAGTGGATGGAGAACGGCGACTAGCAAAGGAAGCCAAAAATGTCTACCGTAACAACAACCAACTCTCCTGCCGTCATCAGCGGCTACGTCGTCAAGGAGGCCACCAAGGCCTTCATGAACACCCGTCTCTTCTCCGGATTCGTGCGCAGCGAATACCGCAACGAATTCGAGGAACGCGGCGCCAAGAAGGGCGACACCATCTTCGTCCGCCGTCCGGCCCAGTTCCGTGTCCGCAAGGGCGCGGGCATGGAAATCCAGGACGTCCATGAAGACAAGGTCGCCGTGACCCTTCCGGAACAGAAGGGCGTCGACTTCGAATTCAGCGCACGCGAACTCACCATCGACATCGACAAGGGCGGAAGCGAGTATTCCAAGCGCTTCATCCGTCCCGCCGGCAGCGCACTCGCTTCCGACTTCGACGCCGAAGGCCTCTCCACCGCCGCCAAGGTGGCAGGTTCCGTCGTCATCTCCGGCAGTTCCGACAACGACGCGCAGCTCTACAAGAAGTTCCTCGATGCCAAGGGCCTCCTGAACAAGTTCCTCGCCCCGAAGAACCCGATGGACCGCATGGCCTTCGTCGGCTCCGACGTCGAGAACCGCCTGACCGAGAACGTCAAGCAGCTCTACAACAATGCGAACGCCATCACCAAGGCCATCAAGGACGGCACCATCCAGGATGTCGCCGGCCTCACCTGGGGTTCCACCGACCTCGCCTACGTGCACGTGAACGGCGGCGGCGGCACCACGTTCACCGTGGCCGCGACCATCGTCCCGGACTACGACAACCTGACCCAGTGGATTCAGTACAGCGGCGCTTCGGGCCTGAAGGTGGGCGACACCATCGAGTTCGCCGACTCCAACTTCGTGAACCCTGAAACCAAGTCCGACTACGGCAAGAAGCTCCAGCGCAAGATTCTCGGCCTCAAGACCGTATCTACCGACACGTTCGCCCTGGTCTACTCCATCCGTCCGGTCATCGCCGAAGGCAACATCACGGACGCCGAGAGCCGCAAGAAGGCCGCTATGGCCAACTGCAGCGCCCTCCCGGCGACGACTGCATCCGTCCTCGGTGTCGCCACGAAGTCCTACCTGTGCTGCCCCGTTCTCCACAAGGACGCCATGGTCCTCACCAACGTGGACCTCGCCCGCCCGAAGAAGGTGGAGATGTGCAACACGGTGAACTACAGGAACGTGGTAATCCGCTTCATCGAGGACTACTCGGTGACGACGGACCAGTTCCCGGACCGTCTCGACATGCTCGGCGTGTTCACGGCTCTCCTGCCGGAATGGATCGTCGACGTCGAAATCCAGATGGACTAGGGCCTGTTCTGGGTTACGACCTGGTGTCCCCCGGAACCTTGTAGGCCGAGCTTCTCGAGGGACTCCCAGTCAATTTCCTTGATTCCTCCCGTACTCCGGGAGGAATTTTCGATATTATGGAAGTTCCTGACCTCGGCCTCCCTCTTGATGGACTCCCATCTCTTGAAGACCTGGCGTACGGTGGAAAGCCTCACGAACTTGACGTAGTTCCCCCACGGGCCCTTTTCGGGGTTCCAGTTCTTCATGGCCCGCACCATCTCGATGTAGAACTCGTTGGTGTAGTCCTCCATGGATATTCCGGGCATGTTCATGTTGGGGCCTCCCTTCCAGCAGTAGATGGAGAGGCAGCAGAGCAGTGTGGCTTCCTGCTGTTCCTGCGGGGTCATCGGGACCTTGAACAGGTCTATCTTGCGTAATGTCTGCTTGACCTTGACGGGGAGGGTCTTCCCGATTTCGAAAAGTTCCTCCCTCGGTATGGATTTGCGTTCTCGCGTGGCGAAGTCGTAGTAGTAGTACCTGGAGCCGTCCATCTTTTTGTGGCGTCGCCCCCTTATTATTCCCTTCATGGGGAACCTCCGGAAGTCGAGTGTGTCGACATCCGGCCAACTACTTATACCAACAATATAAACAATTTATCAACAACATGCAAGATGCATTATTCAGGGCGAATATCAAGGAAGACCCCGAAAAATGAGCAATACTGTTAGAGACCTCATAAGGGACGCGTTCATCCGTTCCACGGTGCGCGGTCTCGGCGACACCCCGGACGACCTCGAAGTGAAGGACGCCCTCGCCATGCTCAACGAAATCCTGGACGTACTGTCCCAGAAGGACGAGTTCTCGACGGGAGAGCAGGGCATCGTCTTCGACATGCCCCCGGGAAGGCGTTTCGTGACGTTCTCGGACAACCCGCACAGGGTTTTCTCCGCGACTGCTACGCCCATGGGCATCTACTGCAAGTGCGGGGAGTCACACGACCTGAACGTAGGGGACTCCATCGACATCCGTATCGGCGGGATAGACATCACGACAGAGGTCACGACCGTATCGTCGTTCCTGGAATTCGCAGTCGCTCCCGACGGGAGGCTCTCGGGCCCGTACCAGGGCTCGTTCAAGAAGACGTCCGAAGGCCCGGAATACATCATCGACTTCATCACCCCTCCGCCTGTAGACATGTACCAGGTGGTGGGCTCCGGCGTAGGGCAGATTGCCGAGTGTCAGAAGCAGTTCTTCTACTCTATGCAGCCCGAGGGCAGGTGGTGGTTCTACGAGAAGGGCAACATGCCCTATCCGAGGCTGCACGTCTCGGGAGTGGGCCGCGTCATGGCGGTATTCCCGAAGCCGACCTTCAGGAACGTGACGCTCGACACCGACCTGACCCCGATGGATTCCAGCGCGAGGAGCGCCATAAAGTACAGGCTCGCGGCGGAGATTGCCTCGAACGCGGGGTTCCTCGCAGTAGAGGAAAGCCTCCTGAAGAGGTACAAGAACGCGTTCGCGACGTTCGTCCGTTCCCGTTCGCAGAGCGCGTCCCCGCTTCCCGACTTGAGCGCGCCCGGATATTTCCGCAACATGTACTACGACATATTTACCGACGGTGGCGGTCATGCAACTTTCTAACTTCGACGCCATCGTAGGCCCCGCCTATTCGTACCCGAGCAAGCCTGTCGACTGCCAGGAGTGCATCAACTTCGAGTGCCTGAAGGTGGGCTCTGGACAGAGCCCCTACAAGCACATGCTCGTATCCACTGCGGGTACGAGGAAGATACGTTTCCGCGTGACGGGGACCTCGGAAGTCCTTGACTACCTGCCCACCGTCAATGCCGAAGTGAGCCGCATCAGGGGAATACACCAGTGTTCGGTCCCTTTCATGGGCGATACGCTGAATGGCGTTGTCGTGGTGGGTTCAGACGCCGTGTGGAAACTCGGCGCCCCGAATTCGGATTTCGTGTGCGAGATAACCAGGCTCGGGGTGATTAGCGAGGGTGACGGGCCAGTATCTATCGTAGATGCGGGAGGCGAGAGCGGAAGCAATATACCGCAGAAGATAATCATCGCTGACGGCACTACCCTCTATTCGGTCGACATGGATACAAGGGAGTTCATTTCGCTCGGTAACGTGTCTCCGCAGCGGCCTTCGAAGCTGGCGTTCCTTGACGCGAGGGTCTACATGTGCGGGCGCAACAGCGGCGACAATTCCCCGTCGCAGAGGGTGTACTGGAGCGCCATCAACAGGCCCGACCAGTGGGGTGAACTCGACTTCGTGTCCGCCGCCATCAAGAGCGACCCCGTGCTTGCGGTAGCGGTCGCCGGCAACTACCTGTGGATGATAGGTCCCGAGACATACGAGATTTGGCAGACTACTTCGTCTTCCGGCACGCTGTATTCTCCTATAAGGAAGGTAAGCGGAGTCGCTTCCGGCGTCGGGACTGTTAGCGGCGATTCGGTAGCCAGTATCGCTTCTAGCGTCTTCTTCGTCGGGGGCGGCGAAACCGGAACGCTCCATATCTACGAGGGAAGCTCGAACGGTTCCATCGGAGTCATAAGCACCGACGCGATGAGCCAGGAATTCGCCACGTACGATACTCTCGACGATGCCGTGGGCATGGCGTGGAGCGACGACGGGCAGGTATACTATTCCGTCACGTTCCCGAGCGCCGACGTGACGTGGGTCTACAATGTCGGGCAGAGATACTGGCACAAGCGGAAATCCACCAGGGATGCAGAACAGCACCGCTGGAAGATTACGTGCATATCGCCCGCGTACAGCATGATCATCGGCGCAAACGGCGAGACGGGCGAACTTTTCCACGTGAGCAGGCACTACAACGACGACGACGGTGAACCGATAGTCCGCAGGCGTGTCGCCCCGCACCTACGCAGCAACGGGAAACTGTTGCGACATTTGAGCCTTGAGCTCGACCTTGAATGCGGGAACGCCCTTCCGTACGGGCAGGGAAGCGACCCGCAGGTCATGCTTTGCGCCCTCGACGGCGCCGGCAGAATTCGCAGGGAGCCCAGGTGGAAATCCTCTGGCACGCAGGGCATGTACAGGCGACGCGTGAAGTGGAACAGGCTCGGCACGGCGGTAGACCGCTGCTACGAGATTTGCGTTTCCGACCCCATCAGGTGGACCATCTACGGCGCCACCATCGAGACCGAGGAAGGGCAGGGAGGCAAGTGATGGACAGGAATACGATGGAGCAACTTTCCGGAGTTTTCGTTCAGAACATGCCGAAGACGCAGCAGTTCCTGCGCGACGGCTCCCTGAACCCCGACTGGCTCCCGTGGATGAACGCTTTCGACACGTGGATTCAGCAGGCGAATACTCCGATCATGATTGCGGACGGCCTCTATGCCGTGCGCACGGGAAGCGTAATCACCGTGACGGGAACGGTAAAGGCCGGAGCGACGGTAGAGTCGATAGGCCCCGCAGTCACGTTCACGCACGACGGGGTCGAGTTCAACAAGGAAGGTTTTATCCAGGGCGGAGCCGAGGACACCTCGTTGTCCGTCCAGTACATAGCAAGGAGATAGCTCATGGGTGGCTTGATTGCAGGAATAGCGGTATCTACACTCGTGTCGGCGATTAGCGGCGCCATGGGTGCCCAGTCGCAGAAGGAAGCGTACGAGAGACTTGCGCAGGCGAGCGCACAGGAGCGCGCCGAGTTCCAGAAGGCCTACGACCAGGCGTACGGCCCGAACTCTTACAACGCGCAGATGCAGAGGCTCGGCTCGCAGGCCGGGCAGCAGTTCTACGACATGGTGAACGACGGTGCCGCGTGGGACCGTTACGTGAGCGGGGACAGGGCCTACGTGGCTCCAAAAGATTTTACGTTTACCGAAAAGGAGTTTACTGACGACCCGAGCTACAAGGTACGCCTTCAGCAGGGCATCGACTCGCTCGACCAGTCCAACGTGGCGAACGGCCTGAACCTTTCCGGAGCGGCGTTGAGGGCTACGAACGACTACGCGCAGAACGAGGCGAGCAAGGAATTCGCAAACGCCTACGACAGGGCTTTCCAGCGCTATACCGACGACCGCAACTTCGACTTCAACGCATGGCAGCAGGAGGCGAAGCAGTATTACGCCAACCTCCAGGCGCAGCTCAACGGGCTTAACTCCGTGAGCAACCAGGGAGTCCAGGCGCAGAACGCCCAGGCGCAGGGCCTTGACGCGCTGGCGAGGAACAACGCCGCCGCCATACAGCAGCAGGCTACGGCCCAGGGCGCCGCCGACATGGCGGGTACACAGCAGGTTACGTCCATACTCGACGCCCTTGCAAAGGGTATCAACACGGGAGTTGGACTTTACGCATCCCAGGCCGGAGCTACGCCTTCCTCGACGACTCCGACGGCGTCCACGCCGGTGAACACTACACCGGTAGCACAGCAGACGTTGGAGCAGGGCCTGAACAACGGCGGACAGGATTTCGCGAACCTTTTCCTCGCAGGATGGAACCCTGCAGTACAGACCCCGAATACGGGTAACTTGATAGGGGTGTGATATGGCCGGAACGATGATTGACTTCTCGAAGATTGCAGCGGATGCGCGCAAGAACTACGGCATCCTTACCATGCCCGAATTCAACATTGGCATGGGTGCGTACAGGAGGCCCGTTACGGCTTCCTCCGTCCCGTATTCCGAAACGCAGCCCGAACCCGGGAACCCCGGTCCGGTCGCCGCGATGAACACGGAGTATCAGGACCTTGACGCCCGATACAACCTCGGGCAGAGACAGGACGGAATGCTCGGTGGCGAAGGCGGAGCGCAGCGTTCCTACGTTCCCGCTCAGGACGCTGTCAATCTTGCGCAAGTGCCCGGAACTACATACGGAAGCGAACAGCCCGCACAGGAACCGCAGCAGGCGCCTACGGGAAACGTGGAGGCGCAGCAGGCTCAAATCGAGGCCGTTGCTAACGGGAACGGGACTATCGAGCAACTGCTCGAGGCGTTGAGACAGATGGCTTCCATGCAGCCCGGAGACCAGGGGAACCCCGTTTTCCAGCTAGACGCGATGTACAAGAATTCGGACGCCATGACGGGCATCCCCGGCACGGTCGCACAATATCCTACGGCGGGAGGAATGACCCGCGAGACGGACTACAACCTCGGAGGGGTCAATGGCGGCATTTGATTTGAACGGTCTCTACTTCCTGAAGAACGCGGCCCCGAAGGCGGCGTCTTTCGAGGAACTGAACGCCCCGACGGAACGCGGTTTCAATCTTGGCCGCGCCTACAACGAGAACTACAACAGGAATTCCCTGCAGAACCTTATCGCGCAGCGCGAGAAGGAAGGCGTGCCGTACGACCGTCTTTCGAACGAGGCTGCAAAGTGGGACCTCGGCGCGGCGCAGGCGATGCGAAACGAACGGCGCTCCTCGCTTGAGTACAACTACAAGCAGAGCGTCGCGGAATTCGAGCAGTGGCGCAGGAACATGGCTCGCCGCATCTGCGGGCTTATCCTGCAGAAGGCTGACGAACTCGGCATCGCACCGGAGGAACTCGACCGCGTGCTGAACGTTGCCGCGTCCTACGTAGTGACCTACGACGAGGCCCTCGCGCAGTGGCTTCTCGGGCAGGCGATGGCAAGAAGGAACGCCATCACCAGGGCGAACAAGCCTGCGGCAACCCCTTCATACAAGAACCTTTGGTCTAAGGCTCAAGATGCTAAAAGAGAAGCTGAAACGTACGACAGAAAACTGAACTCTGCGAAGTATTGGGGACTTGTCAATTACGCCCTTGCCGCAGAGGCTGTCGCAGAAAGAGAGGCGAGAAAGGGAGTACCTGCCGAATACAATGACGTACTTCGGTTGTTGAGCAACTTCAAGAACCGTGACAAGGAGATTTCTCCGGATTCCTTCAGGGAATATGCCTTGTCCGACAATTTCCGTCTTATCAACGAAGGCGGAGACATTCAGGAAAACGCGGACTTTTCCAACATTATCGTTCCTTCTGAAAACGGAGCTGACAATGGCGGCTACGCATCCAAGGGCGACAGCAACGCGAAACCCAAAAATCCTGTTCAGGGAGTAACCCCTGAAGAAAACGGAACGATGAAAATCGAATCCATGTTGAGCGGAGTTGGCGGGTTCCCGTATATCGACAGCAAGAAACTCGGCGTATATATCGACTATGCTGACGGCATCAACAGCAACAAGGACGCGATAAAGTTCCTCGAGGACGTCAAGCTGCAGCTTACGCAGGATTCCAACAACGCCAACAAGGGCGCAGGAAAGACGGAAGGCACCGACAAGAATTTCTTTGACCTTGTAAACAAGAAGATCGAGGAACGCAAGGAACTCGAAAAAGGAGGCATTTCTCCAAAATCTGCCAAAATTCTTAAACTTGACGGAAAGACTGCAGCCGAGGCGAGCGCCGCACGTTCGGAATGGAGTAGAATTTCCAATTTGCCCGACCTTTACTATGTCAATCCTGGCGCTATTCTTCCCGCTATGCAGAGAGCCCTTCTTCCTGAAGAAAGGACTACTGACGCGGATGTCGCGCGTTCAGTATTGAGCGGTGCGGGCATTGACAACAACATCGTCGACAAGATCGTGAACGCCTATGCGTCTTCAAATGGCGGTACGTTTGCGAACCTCATGAAGGACAAGTCCTACGCGACTGCCGCTAGAGCCTTGGCACCTCATGTGATGAACGTAATGGTGAACAAGTACAGGACGCTTGTGGAACAGGCCGGAAACGAACAGGATGTTGATGAAGCCCTCAAGGAAACTTACAACATCAGCAACGAAGTCCTGCAATACCTGAAAGGCAATAAGATACTCTATACCGAAAAGGACCTGTACGAGAAGGAAGGTGACAGAAGGCAAAAGGCCCGTTCCAAGAAGGAAAGGGAGACTTACCAAAATGAAATGGGGACGCCTTCTTCTACCGGTGAAACTTTGGCAGAAAAAATAGCGCGTCGTCGTGCTGAAAGAGAAGGGGTCAAATAATGTCTTTTTCCATTATCGACAAGAACACGAAAGAGGTGATTCAGGGAGGGTTTTCTACTGAAAACGAAGCCCTTGACGCGCTCATTGACAACGGTGCTACGGAAGAAGAAATTAACAGCGTCTATGATGTAGTTAAAGATTCTTCTAATATGCCGAAAAATTCTCAAAAGACTACTCCGCAGGAACGTTCGGATTACTTGAAAGGGACTCCCGGAGCGATGATTTCGCAGGTATTCCCGAGCGTTACCGAACAGGCGATGAATGGCAATACTGAATTCAATCTCGGTTCGGCAAGGGCTTTCGCAAACGATGTGTTCTCGCTCCCAGGAAGAGCCCTTGCTGGATTGAACAACGCCGCTTTCGGAGACGGAACTTTCGACTTGGGTCGTCGTTCAGGAGAAGAAACAGGTCTTGTCGAAACTATAGCGAGGGACCCGCTCACTCCTATCGTAGGAGGCGCAGGGAAGCTCCTTGCAAAAGGTGTGCAGGGTGCATCGAACGCAGGCAAGTATATTCTTGGCCGTGCGCTTGGAAGGCCTACTGTAGGAAGCGTTGCCGGTGGCGCTATTGGAGGCGCTATCGAAGGCGCAGGAATTGAAGCTGCGTCCGCAGGTCTTAATGACCGAGAACTTACCGGAAAGGACCTCGCAATAGGCGCGGGACTTGGCGGAGGTTTCGAGGGACTCGGGACTTTCGCACAGGCACTCCTGCAGAAATACGGAAAGAATTTCGTGAAGTCTGCAGCGCAGGCCCTGCGACTCGGCAACACGGACAGGCCTATGAGCGATGCAGAACTGAAGGCTTTCCTTTCGGACGAAAGGAACGTGTCCGCATTGAGAACGGTTCTCGACAAAGGCTCCGAAGGACGCAACATGACCCCGTTCGTCACGGACAGGGGCAAGAGCCTTGAACCTGTAATCGAACAGTCCAGGATGGAAGCTGCCGCGACACTGAAGGGAGAACCTGCGCTTGACGGCGGTTTCTCCGCAGGAATCGGAGAAAACGTTCCTCCTACCCAGGCAGACATGCAGCGCAGGATGAACGCGCTAAATGCGTCCGGTAAGTCTACCGAGATGTATTCCCCGAAGACAGTGTACAAGGAAGGGCGCCGTAATGCCCTCGACATGGCCTACGGTCCTGATGTCACGGACGGGATTCTTTACGAGGCCCCGAGACGTTCGAACGCGAAGGTGAAGACGTACGAGAGCAATTCCCAGTACAATCTCGAAAAGTTTGCCGACAAGTACGACAATATCGACTCGCAGATTTCGAAGAACGTGCATGGAGGCCCTATCACGCCTGACGAATCTACGCTACTGGACCAGTTGGTGAAGGAAGTCGAAGGCGACAAGAAAATAATTTCCGGTTACAACCCCGAGTATGTAATCAGCGCCAACAAGTTCTTCGGTGACAGGGTCCCGTTCAATGACGGTTTCCTGAAGAACGTCGTGGGGCCGTTCATTGACGCCCACCCGAACGGGGTTTCTTCTGAATTCATTCAGGAATTCAACAGGATTGTCGGCGAAGCGAAGGGACTTGGACAGAACGTATCCGACAACCTGCGCACGGCCTTCTCCGGGAAGGAAAAGGCGGCACTTGAACGCGCTTTCGCCTATGCGGATTCTCCCGACATTGCCGTAAAGAAGGGTTACAAGAACGCCGTGGATCGTTTTGCGGACACCCTTTCCGACTATGCCGACCTGCGTGTGGGACGCCCTGGAAAGAATGCCAAGGGAGAGGATTACGTCGTCGGACAGGACAAGATGAAGAAATACGCCTATTCCTACCTGGCGAAGGTTCAGGAGGCATTGGGCAAGCGAGGAGCGCTTGACGCCGACGAAATCGTGTCCCTTTACGGGCTTGCCACGAACGTAAACGACAAGGTAGTACAGGATGCCGTAATTCAGCTACTGCGTGACCTGAAGGTCCCTGCGGAGACGGTGGAAAGTTTCAAGCGTGTCGGCGGGAACTATGCCATGCTCAACAAGGCCCGCACGCGCATGAAGAGGAATGCCAACGAGGACAACCCTCTCAAGGGGACCATGGCTGCCCCGATTTACCCGCAGGAAGGTTTCAACGCCGCAAACGCGGTAGGGTGGAGGCTCCAGGGCGGAAACATCAACCTAGGCGACCTCTCGACGACAAATAACTCAACCAGAATAGGAAGGGGTGTAAGGCAGGCCGTCTACAATCTCGGGCTCCCTTATGCGAGGTCTCTGGAATAGTCCCATTGCATTATTCAGGGCGATATGAAAAGCGTACTTCTTGGCGGACTGAAGGTTTTCCTTATCAACGACGGCGGGTTCCCGCTGTCGGCTCCCGGAGGACGTGCCAAATTTTTCAAGGCGGGCACTTCCACGCCCGAGACCGTCTATTCCGACATCGACCTCACCGAAGGGACCGCCCTAGGTCCTGTCGTCTACACGGACGCCCTGGGGGCGCTCCCCGCCATCTGGCTCAAGACCGACCGGCTATACAAGGTTGTTGTCGAGCAGAAGGTTTCTGACGACCCTGAAACGTGGGCTGTCTTGTGGGAAGTCGACAACGTAGGCACATACGTCCAGGAAGCCGCGGAAGTCACGGGAGACCCGTCTGCCGTAGTATCGTCCATTTCCGCCCTGAAGGCGGTGGACCACGGCGAACATTCCACGGTGCAGGTCCTCGGGTACTATACCCCCGGCGACTGGGGAACTCCTTCTACGTTCGTCTACGATGCGAATTCTACCGCATCTGTCGACGACGGGGCGTATGTCGAACCGAACGACCATGTCGGAAGGTGGGTGCAGGTGTTCTCCGGAGATGTCCTGGACGTGCGCAAGTTCGGTGCCATTCCGGACCTTACGGAAAATTCGGACGTCACGGCGAAGGTCGTGAACGCCGTAAATTACGCGCAGAGGAATTCCAGCAGGTCAAGGCCGCTTACTGTAGCCTTCCTTGCTCCTGGAAAGTACGAATTCGTCGGAGATTTCGACTTCACGCAGTATGCGGACTTTGTTGACCTTTCGGACAATTCGCACCACAAGCTGAACTGGCTTATTTGCGAGGACGTCGTATTCAAGGGCGACAATTCCGATTTCACCCTTTCGAGCAATACCGTATGCCTGACACGCGAGGCGCTTATCGAAGGTACGTCCGCCACCCTTTCCATTGAAGGCGGCGGCTCCATCAAGGTAGACCCTGCGTGGTGGGGCAACAAGGCGTGCAGTGTGTCCGATTGCTACGTCGAGTGTCATTCCGTAACTACCAACAACAAGCGCTTTGAACGGTGCTCCGTAAATTCCAACAGGATGTTCGGTGCTGGATTAGGTTACGTTACTCTTGTCGATATGTATTTCAAGGAAGAATGGTTTGCCTCCGATTTCGACTGGAGTCACCTGTTGCTTACCGATACGACCATAAGCGTCTATGATTGCTTTAGCGCGGATTCATACATTGACATAAAGAACGCGCAGGGAGACTACAATTATGGCGACCTGAACGAAAAGACCGTAACTGGTAAGGAACTCGGTAACGGGTGCGTACTTGAAAACGCGATTCTCACCAATGCCATCATCAAGGGCAACTGCGAGATGCACAACGTTTACGGTACGGTTATCGTGGACGTGAACACCCTTATCGACTTGAACTTTATCGACTGCTGGATTTCTTTTGTCAACGATACTGACCTGCTTATAGGCAGTATTCAGTTTAGGCGTGGAAATTTGATGTTTAGCAACATCATGCAGGTGCAGGGAAATTGCTACCTCAATGACGTAATTGTTGACGCACAAATCAAGGCTATGGCGTACCTCGTCGCTATCGCCTGCGAATTTAACGCAAACATAGAGCAATGGGCGCTTTTGCAGAGCGGCGCCTACAACTTGTCCGGACGCATCGAACGTTGTCGTTTCAACATAGGCGGGCACGTACTGAAGACTGCCGACGCCGGAACTGATACTTACGTGAACATCGAGTGGCTTGACAACAACGGAGTATATGCCACTCCGATCAACGTTACCGACATTCTCGCACACGTAAACAACACGAACGAACAGCAGTACACGTACAAGGGCAACACCGGAACGTTCCCGAAGGACAAGGTAAAGAACCTTCCCCATGTTTCGTACATAGTGATTAACATGAACACCGGATGGCGAATAAATCCGATGTTTGCCGACGCATCCATTTTCGCGATTGGAAAAAAGAATGTTGTAATAAACGTTCGCGCAGATGTAGATGCGGGCGTCGGTGGTTTCGGGAACCTGTGCGGATTTGCAAGCAAGATTAAGGAAGTTACGAACGGCGTTTTGGCTGCTGCGGATATTTCTCTTGAGGTTCAGTTCCCGGACATTGAAACCGAAATTGGAGTAGTGATGAAAGACCTCGCACAAAGCTCTCCTGTGATGGTAGGAATATACGTAGACGTGGAGATTGCATAATGGGATATTCGTTGATATACACCCCTGTACTCCATTTTGACGACATCAACGGAAGGCCGCTTGTCGGCGGAAAGCTGTACACGTACAAGGCCGGGACAAGCACACCTTCACAGACCTACAGGAATGTAAACGGGAGTGAACTTAACGAGAACCCTATCCGTTTGAATGAACGTGGCGAATGCGTGTGTTTTCTTGATGACGGACTCAAGTACAAGTTCGTACTCAAGGACTCGCTAGACAATACGATATGGGAACAGGATAATATTTCTATCCCTGCTGGCGGAGGCAGTGGACCCGTATCAGCCCTCACTTTCGTGTCTGGAGGAAGCAGTGGCGGAGGCTCAGTAACAAAGACAATAACCCTTCCACACAAGTACAAGAACGCCTTCGGAGGCTTCATCTCATTCATTGTCAGGAGTTCAAGTTCTGGCCTTACGAGGACGGTGAACTGGGAATACACTGTCGCCGGGTCGGGAATATCTTATGAGATTGGCAGCGGCCAGACGATTGTTGTCAACTACGAGACGAATGTCACGATACCGTTCATCGTTTACAGCAATACGCCCTTTGACCAAATCACCATAAAGTTCAAGGGGACTAGCGCCAACACGAGCATATATGACGCTGCCGTGTACTTCTACGCTGAGGAAGTTGCCGAGCCCTAGCGTTCAAACTTTATTCATCCATGTAAATTTCAAAAAGCACGTTTAGCCTACTCTATAAGAGAATATAATAGAAAAAGGATAACTTATGAGAAAGATTATTAAAGGTAGCCGCACCTATTCATCCACAAGATTGTTTAAAAAGATGTTCTTGTATTATTAAGACCGAACTACGGAAATATGTAGCCTGCATTATTCAGGCAAAAGAGGTAAGAAAATGCACCACAACCTTATTATCAAAGATGGCGACACGACCCAAGTCGTCAAGGAAGTTTTGGTCGACGGCATCCAGTTCGTTGACGAGAAACCCCGCGCAGGCTCCACGAACCCCGTAACGAGCGATGGCGTGAATGGTGCTATCAACAAATCCGCCGAAAATTCGCTCGACGACCACGACCCCGACGACCTGGAAATATCCGACACTAGCAAGGATTTCTACGACGAACACGAACTCGGCTATTACTACCAGGTCGGAAACAAGATTTTCCAATGCACCGATAAAACGAATGATGGCGATAACTACTCCACCACCTTGACGAAGCAGAACGGCATTGTGCCGGTATTGAATGCACTTGTCGACCGTATCGCGGCTCTTGAAAACGTTTAACAACTTAACAACGGAGTATTGACAGATGGCGAACAAATATCTGCTTTCCCTGAACACCGGCGCGTCCTACGAACTAGGCGGCGAAACGCCGACCGCAAGCTTCTCTCCAGCATCCGACCAGACAATGTCCTGCTACCTCACCAGCGGCGCATTCGCTGGCATCGTGGCCTTGAGCGGACTTTCCAAAATCAAGATTACGGGCGCGCGCCTCACGAACGCTAACCTCACAATCGAAGGCAACGGCGCGGTCGCTGCGGCACTCAAGATGCGCTTGAGCAAGATTGTGGGAGGCTCGGAGAGTGGCGACCCGTTCGCCGAGTTCGAGATGAACATCGGCAAGTGGAACCGCTGGGAAAAGAAGAACATCACGATCACGCCGGACAGCAGCAGCGACACAACGCGGAACCGTCCTTGCCGTCTCGTTCTCGATGACGAGAGCGTCTTCCACGTGTACGACTACAATATTGGCGACGACATGAAGGGGCAGCACGTTCTGCCGATTCTCGAACTCGAAATCGAGACGGATGCCATCCTCGATGCTTCCACGGGACTCGCAATCTAATGGAGGATTTTATGGAACCGACAATATACAAGCCTATCATTTACAAGGGCGCGGGGATTTACAAGGCCGGGGCCGAAGGCGACCAGCCACAAATATATGGTAGTGTAAAAATTGGCAATAGAAATTATAAAACTATAAAATACAACAACAA
>JAEIGA010006167.1_pt1 | contig 18249 bp, 26 predicted proteins | sample 9270691 | NCBI WGS metagenome assembly JAEIGA01 (sample SAMN17057246, study PRJNA624740) | gut metagenome | biome: biome; isolation source: fecal sample | host: Bos grunniens | place: China: Xizang | collected 2019
AAAGTCGTAAAAAATATAAAAGAAATAAAGATAGAAAAGATAAGAGATTGTACGAGGACTAATTATGAAACTCACAAAAAGCCATAGAGCTTATTTTAAGGCAGCAAAAGTTATTTCCGAACTATCTGATTTTCCTAAAGTAAACATAGGATGTTGTGCTGTATATAAACATAAGATTATATCTTCTGGATGTAACTCGATAAAAACCAATCCTACACAAAAAAGATTAAATATCTATAGGTTTGATGCCGATACACCGGCAACAATACATGCTGAACTTAGTTGTCTTTTACCATTAATTAATCGCAAAGATATAAATTTTCGAGATGTGTCATTATATATATATCGTGAGTATAAAAATGGAGAACTAGCACTATCTCGTCCGTGTCCTAGTTGTATGAAGTTGATAACTGAATTAGGTATACGGAATATTTATTATACCAATTTAGGCGGATTTTCACATGAAGAAATTTTAATTTAAAGGAGAATATAAATGAGTCAGCAGGAAATTTATGATAATCTATGTAAGAAATGTTATATTAAGGTTATGCATCCTACAAAGAAAGAAATCAAGAAGATGGTTATGAGCGAAGAAGAATATCAGTGTGATTGTTGTCATAAGACGGACAATATCGTAGAATATGTGGAGGATTAAATAATGGCCGTAGTAGAATTACTAGGAAACAAAATGCACAAAGTTTTTAAAGAACACGGTATTGAATACAAAAGAACTTATAGCAAGAAGTGTAATCCCAAGAAAGAATATGATCCACACTACGAAGTTTATGAGATTTCACAGAATGATATGAAGAGACTTGAAGAGGTATTTGAACTACCGTATGGTGCATGGTGGCGTTATGCAAAGGGTTGTAATCTCGGCACTCCTTTTGATTTATTTACCGTCAATGGTAAAGAGATTATTGCGTGGGGTGGTCCAAGCCGTGATGACTTGAGGGAAGACTGGAATAACGAGCCAGATGAAGAAAAGGCCGCGTACCATTATTCTTTTAGCGAATATGAAAAGGCTATGGCATCGTATAAGTATGACACACTAACTGATTATATGTGTTTCGAGTTAGGTGCTTCTATGGAAAGTAACGTGTGTGCATTAGCCGTTGATCTCGCTAAAACAAATGGAGTTACTATGGCAAAGTTATTTGAATTGTATGAGGGTTAGTCTATGAGTAATGAATACAAAGACTGGTACAATGATGTTCTAACTGCGTTAAATGCTAAAATGTGGGAAGCCGACTTTCTACCGGATGGTTGGACAAATACATTCATTCCAGAGATGAAAAAAGAACTAGCAAACGCACTTGGTGACTATGTGTATGATTTTACTGTCTTTCAAATAAAAGAAAAGTATGGAATGATGCGTGTATATTGGAGTTGGGCAGACAGAAAATATACAAGTAGTGAAGTAGTTGATTTAACTGAAATCTCTGAAGAGGTTGAGTCTATTATTAACAAGTATGAAAACATTAGCGAAAAGACTTGTGTTGTATGCGGTAAAGAAGCAACAAAGATGACTACTGGCTGGGTAATGCCGGTTTGCGACGAACACGAGTGTCTTTAACTAAAATGCACAAATGACCAAGGTAATCTTTGGTCATTTTGCCATCTTGATTTATTGAAAATATGTGATATTATAACAGTACAAAATGAATGAAACGAGGATTTCAAAATGATTAAGAAAATTGACAAGAAGAATAAGTTTGTTTCCATGTTCGACCCGGACACCGGTTTCTATGTGCGAAGTGGTATTATTGAAGATGGTAAGGATACTGGTGTCGATCCTTTTATGACGGCATTCCCTGAACTACTCGATATCGGTGTCATGGGGCATTGTGTTCACGGTGCTAGCGGTCTATGCATTAAGTCTGGTGTTCAGTGTTATCAGAATGGTTTAAAGACTAAATTTCCTAATATGTCTTTTGAAAACTTTAAACGTATTGTTGACGAGTGTAAGGGTAAGACATTTCAGTTTGCTCTTGGTGGTCGTGGAGATGTAGATCAGCACGAAGATTTTGAAAAGATTCTTAGATATTGCAGAGAGAATGGCATCGTGCCCAACTTCACATCTTCTGGTCTTGGTTTTACAGATGAAATCGTAGCACTCTGTAAGGAACTATGTGGTGCCGTTGCAATCAGTTGGTATCGTCAAAAGCATACTTATAGAGCAATCCAGATGCTACTTGATGCAGGAGTTAAGACAAATATTCATTACGTACTTGGAAACAACTCTATTGACGAGGCCATTGGAAGACTTAAGAATAATGATTTTCCCAATGGCATTAATGCTATTATCTTCCTGCTTCATAAGCCTGTTGGTCTGGGCCAGGAAAACAACGTTCTAAAATTTGATGATGAAAGAGTCAAGGAATTCTTCCACATCATTGACACTATGCAGTTCGACTTCAAAATTGGTTTTGATTCTTGTACTGTCCCTGCTCTGATTAATATGACATCAAATATTAACGAAGATAGCTTTGACACCTGTGAGGGTGGTAGATGGTCTGCTTACATTACTTCTGATATGAAAATGCTGCCTTGTAGTTTTGATAATCAGGACATGAGATGGGCATACGATATTTCTAATGATGCTGTAGAAAATGCATGGAATAGTAAGCAGTTTGAGGATTTTCGTGATCACTTTAGAAATTCTTGCCAGGGTTGCAGCAGACGATGTGAGTGTAGAGGTGGTTGTCCTATTAGACGGCAGATTGTTCTATGTAATAGAGAGGAGAAATATCTATATGAAAGTACGCAGAGATTTTGTAACTAATAGTTCTAGTAGTTCGTTTATTATGGCCTTTAAAGATGATAATAAATGGTCTTCATATGACTATTTTGCAGAGCGCTGTAATGATTTATTTTATGACAGTTTTTATAATTTAATTGAAGGTTTGCAGAAAGATCCTGAGAACATGGATAAAGAAAAGGCATTAGAACTATTACACCATTGTTATTCATGTGATTATAGGTTTGAGCTATTAGAGAGTATGTTGGATCGTGATAGTTATCAAACATCACAGGAATATTACACAGCAAGATTTGAATTAGAAAAGTCGGAAGAATTTCAATCTAAGGTGACAAATTATCTAAATCAAAACGAGGAATATCTAGCCAAAAAGAAGCAAATCGAAGACGCTGACTTTATCGTTCAAGGAGAAATTTGGGATAGTAGTGGTGGTTTGCTTGAATGGGCAATTCGAAACGGATTTATTGAAGATAATTTTTGGCGTAATAATGTAATGGTTTGGAATGTAGGATAGAGGGGTGTTTATATGAAGATTAGAGAAGATTTTGTTACAAATAGTAGTTCGTCAAGTTTTGTAATTTGTAAAAATGATATTACTGAGGACGATGTTAAATACATCGAAGATCATTTTGAGCATGAAAGCATAGATGGTCTTATGCAGATGATTGAAGAATGTTGGGTTAGCGATATTTATTATCTGGTTGACTACGAACACAGCGATGAGGTTATGCATATTTGGGTACGAAGAGATGAGTGCATGTATGATGATAGAATTGATGACATTCTATATAAGTTTGATAGAGAAGATATCACGCCAAAGTTTGACTATCATTATTAAGGAGGAAAAGTATGAAAATTAGAATCGATTATGTTACCAATTCGAGCAGTAGCAGTTATGTTATTGCATACAGAAAACTATCTGGATTTGATGAAGAAACTCTTACTAAGTATCCATTCCTAAATAATTACGGAAACCTTATTGAGAAGGTTTTATTTACAGCGGGAGATAATGATACTACAGCGGGCAAGGTGTATGAAACCAAAGAAGAGTTTGACGCGTATTTTATTGATTACTACGGTTGGAAAGATCTGAATACTGTAGAGAAAATTCTTGCAGACGATCCAAACCTAGAAGATAGATACAATCAAGCAATTGGCTATTTAGAAAATGGTTTTAAAATTTTAGATAAGAGTGTTGACTATAATGACTCGTATTGTGAACATATGATTCACGAACTTGCCAACGATAAAGAAAATTTTGTGATCTTGGAGGAATGTTGCTAATGAAATTTAGAACCGATTACGTTACTAATAGTAGTAGTTCTAGTTATGTTTGTGAAATTTGCGGACGTACCGAGAGCGGTTGGGATATGAGTTTAAGAGATTGCGAAATGATGGAATGTGTTAATGGTCATACTTTTTGTTGTGAAGAGGCATTGCCGTTTCCTTCTAAGAAAGAAATGATTAAAACCATTCTAGAAAATGAATGGAATAAAAAGTACGAATACGGTTGGAGATCCGGAGAACGTCTTGAAAAGATTTACACGGAAGATGAGCTGCTAGAGATGGAAGATGAAACAATATTTTTTGACTTCTATAGCGAAGAGGGCTACTATAATGTACCAGAATGTATGTGTCCTATTTGTCAGTTTATTGAATACTCAGAATATGACCTCAGTGCATACCTATTAAAGGAATACGGAGTTTCTAGAGAAGAAGTTTTTGCAGAGGTCAAGAAAATTAATAAGCGAAGACGCAAGTTATATGAAAATGAATATATTACACATGTTTGTCAGAAGTTCAACTTAAACCCTGCAGAAATCGTTGTGGGATGGAAAGAAAGATTTAATACATATAGTGAATTTAAGCAATGGTTAAGAAGTTAAATTAATTGGAGGTTAAACTAATGCAGAACCTTGAATACGAACTTAGAAAATGTAAGGAATGTAGCTGCTCACGATGTAATCTAAATGGCACTAGTGGATGTTATATTGACATTGCAATCAAAGAGATTAGTAGATATGAGCAAGCTTTTGACTCTATGAAAAAACAGCAAAATCGTGAAATGTATGCAGAAATAATGAGTGAGAAAGGACAATAAGAAATGATTATTAACGACAAGAGAGCACTTGCCTATACTGCACGATGTGGTAAGATTGAAAAGATTGAAGGTGCAGATAATATCGAATTAATGTCTGTGCTTGGATGGAAAGTCATTGTTAAGATTGGAGAATTCCACGAGGGCGATCTATGTGTCTATTTCGAAATCGACTCCAAGCTTCCTGAAAAAGAATGGTCTGAATTTATGGCGTCCAAAAAGTATAAGGTTAAGACTATGAAGCTTGGTAAGTTTAATGTTATTTCTCAAGGATTGGCGCTACCCGTATCTGTATTTGACGTAAATATTCCTAACGAAGAGGGTATTGATGTTACAGAACTTCTTGGAGTTACTTATTCTGTAGAAGAGGATAATGCTCGTAAAGCCAATAAGGTTAATAAAGATAAGAAATATCAGTCTATGGCTGCACGCCACGCCAAGCTATTCAAGAAGAAGCCTTTCCGTTGGCTAATGCGTCGTGAGTGGGGTCGAAAGCTACTATTTATGTTCTTCGGTAAGAAGAAGGACAATCCTCGTGGTTGGCCTACACACTTCCAATATATTCACAAAACCGATGAAGAGCGATGCGAGAACCTGCCTTGGGTGTTGGGCTATGAGCGTCCACTAATTGTCACAGAGAAGCTGGATGGAACCTCTTCTACTTACATCTTAGAGCGTAAAGGACGCAACAAGTTTGAGTTCTATGTACTTTCTCGTAATGTACGACAGGCTGATGAAAAGCAGGAATGTTATCATGATCACAATATTTACTGGGATATGGCTTTCAAGTATGATATTGAGAATAAGCTACGTGAGTACCTAATGACCTTTACAGACGAGACTTATGTTTGTGTGCAAGGTGAGTCTGTAGGAACGGTCCAGGGTAACCCTCTGAAGTTAAAGGAAGACGATTTTTATGTTTTCAACTTCATTACTTCTAAGAATGGCCGTTGGGACTCTGTAAAAGGTCGAACTATGGCCGAATCTCTTGGTTTTAAGTGGGTTCCCATCCTGGATACCGATTTCCATATGCCCATCGATATGGAAGAGTTCAAACAGATGGCAACCGCACCTTCTGTGGTAAACCCCAATGTAATGCGTGAGGGCATCGTTCTACGTGACCCTACCAATGATTTCAGCTTCAAGAATGTTTCTCGTGAATATTTGTTGAAGCATAACGGATAAGGTGATTAAATGAACTTTCACAGTGATCAATGGATAATGCGGAATGTCCAAGAACATTACAACGAGGCTCTTGAGCACTTTCCCGAAGATAGAATCGTTGGTATCTTTTATCAAGGAAGCGGCAATTATGGCCTTGACTACGAAGGATCTGATGTAGATACCAAGCTAATTGTAACTCCAACTTTTGAAGATATCGCAATGAATAAAAAAGCAGTAAGCACAACTCATATCAGAGAAAATGAAGAGCACATCGACTTTAAAGATATCCGTCTTTATATTCAGACATTTCGTAAGCAGAACCTTAACTTCTTAGAAATCCTATTCACTAAGTATTGTATTGTAAATCCTATGTATGCAGCTGAATGGAACAGGCTCGTCGAGACTCGTGAAGCAATTGCTCACTATTCTCCGGTGCAAGCCATTAAATCTATGAAGGGTATTGCTATGGAGAAATATCATGCAATGGAACATCATTATCCTGCACGAATGATGTGGATTGAAAAGTTTGGGTATGATCCGAAACAATTTCACCACCTATGGAGAGTAGAAGAGTATATTGAAAGATATATTAATGGCGAGTCTTATGCCGATTGTTTGATTTCAAAACAACCGGAGGTGCTTCAAAGTGCAAAAATTGGAAACTGGACATTAGGAGATGCTCGTTGGATGGCCAAGGTTTCAATTGACCATATCGACAAGATGTGCAAAGAATATTTAGAAACTTGCACTAAAGAAGTCGATAAAGAAGTTGATGTTTTACTTGACGATGTTCAGTACAACATTATGAAAATTGCTATTAAGAAAGAGATTGGTGATTAAATGAATAGACCGACGCTTATACTTCTTGTCGGAATTCCCGGAAGTGGAAAAACTACATATGCTAAAAAGTATATAGAAGAACATGACTACACAATTCATATTTCCTCAGATGAAATCCGTAAGGAGTTGTGGGGAGACGAGGCAACTCAGGGTGATAACAGCGAAGTATTTTCTTTGATGCAATCAAGAGCAATTGAAGCACTCAACAACGGACAATCTGTTGTATATGATGCAACAAATATCACTCGTAAAGATAGGTCATACATTATTGCACTTTGTCCAAAGTTCGCTAAGATCGAGTGTCATGTTGTATGGGCTCCGATTAGTTACTGTATTTATAGAGATGAATTTATGAGAAAACGCACTGTTGGCAAAGAAGTTATCAATAGAATGCTTAAGAGGTTTCAAGCTCCGTTTTTCGATGAAGGCATCCACGATATTAAAGTTGTTTTACCAGACGATTTTAATACGAATAAGTACGAGAGTGAATGTATGTCACAAATGAAAATTTCGCATGACAACCCACATCACACTTTATCTATTGTGGATCACTGTATGAATGCAGCATATTATGCGGTAAAGAACGAATATGAACGAGATTTAAAAATTGCATCTCTATATCACGATATTGGTAAGCCTTATGTAAAAGCATTTGTTGATAGCAAAGGTAATCCTTGCGAAACCGCTCATTATTATCAACATCAGTGCGTTGGAGCCTGGATCGCATATGGTTTGATGGTTGATCCATTTGTTGTGTGGCTAATTTCCACGCATATGGAACCCTTCTTTAATAGTAAGTATTACAACAAACTTCCCGCATATTTAAAGAAACAGATTGATTTACTTCACGAAGCAGATGTAAATGCTCATTAAAAGGAGAATAAAATGACAACGAAGAAATTTATTATTAGAGCGGCAATTAAAATCATCGTTTATGCAATTATTTCTACAATTGCACTAAGCCTATTGACCAATCCTATCATTACCAACGATTTAGCACTTGGTCAGATGGAGAATAGCAATGAGCTTTATCTATTGATGGAAACCTACAACAAGGTAAGACCTTTTATTTCAATCATTTATGGTTTTATTACCGCAATATTTGCCGGTACAACCATTTTTGATACATACAAATTTATTAAAACAAAAAAGAACAAAGGAGAAAATTAACTATGAAGAAGAAGATTATCGCACTAGTACTTATGTTGGTAACGGTTTGTTGCTGCTTTGCAGGCTGTCGAAAGCCTTATGACAAGCCAGAGTTTGTAACTATCGAGGCATCTCAGACAGCATTCTTAATCCCTCTAGTTGGTGATACAAGTGACCAGGGTGTTTTTGAATCCGAAGACCTACTACTACAGGCAAAGGTAGCCACTAAGGAAATTCAGATTCCTCACCGGTGGGTTCAGACAGGTCGTAGAAATTGGCAAGGTGAATATCGCGCTACAGCAAAACTAATCGTTGTTGAGCGTAAGCCCGTGTCTCGTTCTTGGGAGTCCGGTGATTCTACTGCAACCTCCTCTAATCGTGCGATTTTTGGTGAAACCTCTGACAATATCGGTATTTATGTTGGTATGAACTGTACCGCTATGATTGAGGAAAAAGACGCTGCAAAGTTCCTATATCGTTACAATAACACTCCTCTAGAGACCATCATTGACACTGATATTAAGAAGATGGTTGAAGATCGCTTTAATACTGAAACTGCAAAGTATACATCTACTGACCTTGGCGCAAAGAAGGGTGAAATTATGGAAGCCGTAAAGACTTATGTGGTTGATTATTTTAAGGATTACGGTATTACCATTACTGTTCTTGGTCTAAAAGAAGGTATTTCTTTTGAGAATCCCGCTATTCAGCAGGCTATTGACAAGAAGTTTGAGTCTGAACAGAAGCTAGTTATTCAGCAAAATGAAAACGAGGCAAATATTGCAAAGGCTGAAGCTGAAGCAAAAGCAACTGTACTAAAGGCTGAGGCTGAGGCAGAAGCTAATAAGAAGTTGGCTGCATCTTTGACTGAAACTATTCTAGAAAAGATGTATTACGACAAGTGGAATGGTACTCTTCCTACTGTTTATGGTGCAGATAATGCTATTGTAAATGTACCCTAATTACAAATATACGGGCCACGGCAAAAAACTGTGGCCCATTTTTGTATATATTGCACAGTTGACAAATTTAAGTTAATATGCTATATTAACAATACAAAATTAATAGAAAGGTGATGGTTAACTGTGGAAGACAGGTGTGTTTGTTGTGGAGAAATCATTCCAGAGGGTCGGATGATTTGTCTCAAATGTGAAAATGATACAACTAATAAATATTGGTGCGTAATGCCTTCCAGACAATTTGGAAAGGTAAATTTAATGAGGGAGAGGATGTTGGAAGAATGGAAAAAATCGAACGAATTAAAAGATTAACTGAAGAATTGCTACAATACTGCCATAACTATTATGTACTAGATAATCCAACAATTTCTGATGCTGAATACGATAGAAAATTTGATGAATTGTTTGCATTAGAAAATGAAGCAAATTTTTGGCTTGCCAATAGCCCCACTCGTAAAGTGCAAGGTGATGTACTTCCGTATTTAACCAAAGTGCGTCACTCTGTACCAATGTTGTCTGCTGCCAAGTCTACTAACATTGAAGATGTAAGAAAGTTTATTGGAGATCAATTTGTAGTTGCTTCATATAAACTTGATGGCAGCACAGTGGTTTTAAAGTACGACAATCATCAATTCATACAGGGATTGTCTAGAGGTTCAGGAACAGACGGTGAAGATATCACACATACTGTTCGTATGATTAAAAATATCCCGATGACAATTCCGTATGGTGGATATCTTGAGATCCGTGGAGAGGCATTAATTCCGTGGGAGCAGTACAATGAATTAAACAAAGATGGTAATATGGGTCACCCTCGAAATGTAGCATCCGGTGGATTGAGACAATTGGATGCAAGCGAAGCATCTAAGCGTAATATTTATTTTTATGCTTTTACTTTGGTCAATTGGAGAGATGTGTTGCCTACATTGCCTTGGGTAGATGGGAGAATTGTATGGTCAAAACGAGAAACATTGGAGTTTTTAAAGCACAATGGCTTTGATGTCGTTCCATATATTTTATTTAACGACCATCCTGATTATAACATTTTGGAAACAGAAATTCTTCCACGATTAAATCGGGAAACCTACGAGAACCCAACGGACGGATGGGTGTTTGAATATGATGACTTAGAGTACGGTGAGAGACTTGGCTATACAGAACATCATAGCCGAAATATGTTTGCTCTTAAGCCGGAAGTTGAAGGACATCAAACATACTTTAGAGGAATAGAGTATAACACTTGCAGAACAGGTATCGTTTCTATGACTGCTTTGTTCGATCCTGTTGAAATTGGGAATACAATGGTTAGTAGGGCAACTCTTCATAACTGTGATTTCTTTAATGCACTTGAATTAGGTGAAGGCGATTTAATCACGGTCACTAAGTTTAATGAAATCATTCCTGGAATCATGTCTAATGAAACGAAGTCTGGCACATACAAGTTAATCGACAAATGCCCCTCGTGCGGACAAGATCTGATTGTCAAGAATACTGGCACGGCAAATGTACTGTATTGTCCTAATGAAGATTGTGCATCCAGAAAGCTTGCTCAGTTTGTGCATTTGACAAGTAAGGACTGTCTTGACATCAGAGGAATGTCAGAAGCAACCCTAGAGCTTCTTATCTCACACGGATTTCTGCGTAATTTTAAGGATATTTACCATTTATCGGATGTGTCTGAACAACTTATGCACCTTGATGGATTGGGTAAAAAGTCTGTAGAAAAGCTACTAAATTCTATTGAAGATTCTCGGAATGTTAAACTAGAAAACTTTATTGCTGCTTTGGGCATTCCGGAAGTTGGTCTTAGTACTGCAAAGGCTATGGCTTCATACTGCAAAGATGACATCAAAAAGTTTATTAATATGGAATGCGGTGGCAGATGGAATATTATAGATGGTATTGGTATAAATACAGATGGTAAGATTAATATCTTTATGAAAGACAATTTGAAGGAAATTATTGAGTTGGCGTCTGAGATGAAATTTATTGTGGAAGAGCAGACAACTACTACAAATACTGCATTAACTGGCAAGAATATTTGTGTTACCGGCAAACTCAATAATTTCACGAGAGATTCCATTAATGCAGCAATTGAATCCGTTGGTGCAAAAGCAGTTGGATCTGTTTCAAAAAATACAAATTATCTAATCACTAATGAATCAAGCGGATCTTCAAAATATAAGAAGGCAGTAGAGCTTAATATTCCTATTATTACAGAAGAAGAATTTTTAAAAATGTTGGAGGTTTAAATTATGAATGAGGTATATTTTCTAGGTATGGATATTGTCGAAGAAACAAAGATACTAGCCAATATGACGGCTATTACATGTACTAATGGTATGACGGAAAATGAATTTGCTGCATACAAAATGGGTATTGAAAACACGATTTCTGCATTAAAAGCCACAATTCGAGAAAATGATATTCCGGTAGTCGATATTGTAGGTATGGAAATTCCTACCGAGCTTTCTGTTGATGAATTAGAAAATTATTATTGTGTCAAGTATTAAGGAGATAATATATATGAAGTATATAATTTCTATTTCGATTGGATTTTGCATTGGATTTGTTGTATCGGCTATATTAAGTGCAAATAAAAAAGATTAAAGTATGCTAATAGGTGAAAATTAAAGAGTTTAACCAAACAAAGGTAAGTACACAGGGTGGAAAGCTGAGAAAGTGACCTACTTGACAAAACAAAATTAATGTGGTATAATAACCACGACTAAAATGAAAGGAAGTGACAACAATGGAAGAAAATAAGACCGTTGAACAGCAGGAGGAAGCCGTACAGAAAGATGATCTCAAGGAAGCGATTGAACAGACTATGGATAAAATTCGCACACAGAGTATGCTTCTTGGTGCACAGGCGATGTGTCAGACAATTCTGAATAAGATTTATGCCTTTGAATCTTCTCAGGGTAAGAAGTCTGCTAATGATTATAAACGTTGTGTCAAAGATATAAAAAAGTTCTGTGAAGTTGGATTATCTCGTAAAGTTAATATCGATGGTACAACAGAACAAATTGAGCAAAAAGAAACCGAAACAGTACAAAATTAATGGTGGTGATTAAATGAGCGAATATTCCGTAAATAATTATGGGAACATTACAAACACAAAGGTTTATGGTTTAGATGAAAGTATTGTGCGTGCTAAGTATCCTATGAGCACAGACATATCTACTCTTAATTCAGATATTACTAAAGGCATACTAGGACTATCTAACTGTGAAAAGGGTACTGGGCACGACCAGTGGCTTACCGGTGTTATTGTACAATTTGACCTAACATACACCGTCAAAGCCTGGACAGAAGCAGAAAGATATTCATGGTTAGATTTTGTATCCAGTCAATCAACTATGCACCGTATCGCACAATTTGATTTGGATAATCAGTATAGTGAATATACCGATCCTAGATCAATTGCAATCGTCAAAGAATTAGTAGAAAAATATAATCAAACAAAAAATCCAGAAGACTATCTGTGTGTTCTTATGAGTAATCCTTGTGGTTTCAAGTTAACCGCAGGTATGACAACAAATTATCGACAACTCAAGACCATTTATGCACAGCGTAAAACACACCGTCTGCCAGAGTGGAGAGAATTTTGTGCATGGATTGAAACACTACCGATGTTTAAGGAGCTGTGTTTGAAAGACGGTGATAAAAATGAATAAGCCCCTATTTTTATTTGTTGGACGCTCTTCATCTGGTAAAACAACGGTTGCCAATATGTTGTCTGAAAAAAATAGACTAGTCCAAGTGGAATCATATACTACAAGAAAACCTAGATTTGAAAACGAACCTGGGCACATTTTTGTGTGCGAAGAAGAATTTAAGAATTTGGGAGAGCTTGCAGCTTACACTTATTATAACGGTAATCATTACGGAACAACCTTTGAACAATTGAACAAAACAGACATTTATGTAATTGATGTGCCAGGTGTTGAATCTCTTCTAGAAAAACTTAAAGATGATAATAGGCCTATTTGTATAATTTATTTTGATGCGTCTGTTTATAATCGTATTAATAGAATGATCGATAGAGGCGATAGCGATACAATGATTGTTTCTAGATTATTACAAGACGAAAAGGACGATTGGTACACGCAATTAGATACTTTAATTTGGCATTATAATAACATTACAAACAAAGATGTGCAATTGTATAAAGTTAATGCTAATAACGATTTAGACAGTGTTGTAGAATTAGTTTTATACTATATAAATAGATATACGGAGGGTTAAAGTATGATTATAGCAATAGACTGTGATAATGTACTATGCAATCACCAAGAGGTTATAACAAACTTATTTAATAAACGATGCGGAACAAAATATACATTAGAAGACTTCACTAATTATGATGTGGCTCAAATTTTGCCCAAAAATGAGGCTATTTTAATGAAAACTATGTATGGTGAAGATAACTTGTATAGTAATGTTAAACCTCTTCATGGTGCACAAAATGCTATAGAAAAACTAATAACCGCTGGTCATCAAGTCTACATTGTTAGTGACGCAATTCCAAAGACATATGCAGAAAATGTTGAATGGATTAAGTTTTATTTCCCACAGATAGACGACGCTCATATTGTTGCAATGAAACATAAGCACTTGTTTAAGTGTGATGTTCTTATTGAAGATAATTTGCAGAACCTGTTGGCAAATTCCTATTATGAGCGTATTTGTTTTGACTATGCGTGGAACAGACAAGTAAGAGATCATGTTTACGGTATCCATAGGGTCTCTGGTTGGAATGAGGCTTTGGGTATTATTAATAAACTAGAATTGGAGTGATTAATATTGAATGTTACAAAACGTGACGGAAGACAAGTTCCGTTTGACAAAAACAAGATTAAGCTTGCAGTGCTAAAATCTTTCCTAGATATTGACGGTGAAGAAACTGCATATGCAAAAGAAAAGGCAAGAGAGATTGCAAATTATATAGAATCCCTAAATAAGGATTTTGACGTTGAAGAAATTCAAGATATTGTGGTTAACAAACTGATGGCAAGTTCCAGAAAAGATGTGGCCACACATTATGTAGAATATCGTTATCTACATAAAATGGCAAGAGATAGATATGAACATCTGATTAAGGCTATTGCAGAAAAACTAACAGCGTCCAATGTTCAGAATCAGAACGCCAATGTAGATGAACATTCTTTTGGTGGAAGAATGGGTGAAGCAAATGATATTGTTATGAAACAGTACGCTTTAGATTATTGTATGTCTGAAATGGCAAAGAACAATCATTTGAACAATGAAATTTATATTCACGACCTCAACAGCTATGCCGTAGGTATGCACAATTGTCTGTCGATTCCATTTGACGATCTGCTTGCCAATGGCTTTAATACCAGACAAACTGATGTAAGAGGCGCACAGTCTATTAATACAGCATTTCAGCTTGTGGCTGTTATTTTTCAGATTCAATCCCTACAACAGTTTGGTGGAGTTTCCGCGACACACTTAGACTGGACAATGGTGCCATATGTGAGAAAAAGTTTTGCGAAACATTTTAAGGACGGGTTAAAGTATTGCCAAAATGCAGAGCAGGTATATATTGACTCCGTACCAAAAGAGTTGCATTTTGATGATTATGAAGCCAATGATGTCCGTAATAGTAAGGCATACCATTACGCAATAGATATGACAGAACGCGAGGCAAAGCAGGCAGTTGAAGGTATGTATCATAACCTTAATACGTTACAATCTCGAAGTGGCAACCAGCTACCTTTCTCTTCTATTAATTATGGCACTTGTACACTACCTGAAGGTCGCATGGTTACTAAGGCGCTACTTAATGCATCTATTGAAGGTACTGGCAGTTTGCGTAAAACCTCTATCTTCCCTTGTGGAATCTTCCAAATGATGAAGGGTGTAAACAGAGAGCCGGGAGATCCTAATTATGACCTCTATCAACTTGCATTAAAGTCAACAGCACAAAGACTTTATCCTAACTATGCTAATGTAGATTGGTCTGGTAATGCCGGATATGATGTTAATGACCCAAAAACATATTTTAGTACAATGGGTTGTAGAACTGCTAATGGTTGGGATGTTAATGGTTTTGGTCAGCTTAAAGATGGCAGAGGAAACATATGTCCCGTAACCATTATTATGCCAACTTTGGCAATGATGGCTAAAGAGGAATTCGATAAGCAATTTGAAGATAAATATAAATATGTAATGACAGTAGAAAGCATTTTCTTAGAATTGCTAGATAAGAAAATCCATGAGGCAAAGGACATGCTTATCGAGCGCTTTGAGTGGATTTGTTCACAATCTCCAGACGCGGCTAAATTTATGTATGAGAACGGCACTATGGCAGGATATATTCCAGAAGAGGGCATCCGTTCAGCATTAAAGCATGGCACAATTGTAATTGGTCAGCTTGGTTTGGCTGAAACACTACAAATTCTTATTGGATGTGATCATACAGAGCCAAGAGGCATGGAGCTTGCTAAAAGAATTGAACAGTTGTTTAAGGATAGATGTGCGGAATTTAAGCAAGAATATAAGCTTAATTTTGGTGTTTATTACACACCTGCAGAAAACCTATGCTATACTGCAATGAAGAAGTTTAAGGATAAATATGGTGAAATTCCAAATGTATCTGACAGAGAGTTCTTCACTAATAGTATGCACGTTCCGGTTTGGAAAGAGATGAGTCCATTTGAGAAGATTGATATTGAGTCACAATTAACCGGATACTCTAGCGCAGGTTGTATTACCTATGTTGAGCTATGTAGCACATGTAAGAACAACTTAGAAGCACTTGAAACACTCGTAAATTATGCTATGGATAATGATATCCCTTATTTTGCGATCAATGTCCCAAATGACACTTGTATGAAATGTGGATATTGTGATGAAATTGACAATCAATGCCCTATGTGCCACAGTGAAGATATTAAGAGGTTGAGAAGAGTCACAGGATACCTAAGTACTGATTATAGAAATTTCAACAATGGTAAGCAGCAAGAAGTTGAAATGAGGGTTAAACATACATGATCCACGAACTTCAAAATTGCACAGATGATATAATTGCATCATATTTAAATGGGAATAGTGTATTGAATATTTCACAAAAATATTCCACAAACACACATCAAATTCAATCTATATTAGATAAGCATAATATTCAAAAAATCAGTCAAATGAAACGAAATAATCCTCTTTTTGTTGAGGATTATTTCAAAATCATTAACACAAAAGAAAAAGCTTATTGGATTGGATGGTTGATAACAGATGGCGGCGTATCAAATAAAAACGACATCGAAATTGCATTAGCAGCAAGAGACGAAGATATTTTACGCTTACTTGAAAATGACTTGCACATTCAAAATAAGGTTAAATCCTTCAACAATGAATATGTAAGATTTTCTGTTAGTAGTGTGAATATGTGCAAAGACCTAGAACAATATGGGATTGTGCCAAACAAAACACTGACATTGGAATTCCCAAAAAATATCCCAGAAGAATTTGAAACCCATCTCTTGCGAGGCATGTTCGACGGCGATGGCGGTTTTACAACAGGAATGGCAACAAGGTTTTATAAACACAGAAATAAAAGCTATACAAAACCATACCAAGAATTAAGTTTTACTGGCACGTATGATATGTGCGACAATTTTCAAAACATTCTATGTAAACATACAAACATACCTCGTAAAACAATTACTAAAAACCATGCTGTTTATCGAGTCAGGTGGAGCAATAAGGATGAGATCATATCTATTTGTAAAATTCTATATAATGAATGCGACCAACATTTTTTAAAAAGAAAATATAATAAATACCAAGAGTTATTAAATAGAGGTAATAATTAAATGAATTATCTACAGATTGAAAAAGCATCCGTAGCAAATGGACCCGGAGTGCGTGTTGTACTCTGGGTCGCAGGATGCAATCTACATTGTAAGGGTTGTCAAAATCAAGAGTCGTGGGATTTTCACGCAGGAAAAACATTTGATGATACATCAAAATTGGAATTGTTTGACGCATTAGATAAACCATACATTAAAGGAATTACAATCTCTGGTGGACATCCTCTTGAAAATGATAACGTAGAGGAAATTTATCTTTTATTGAAAGAAATTAAAGAAAAATTACCAACTAAAGATATATGGCTTTATACTGGTTATACTTGGGATCAGATTTTCCCAACTGTGTGTCTAGATATGTTTAATGTTAATAATATGTATAGAAAATCTGTTGTGGAAATGTGTGATGTCGTAGTTGATGGTCCATATATTGAAGAACAACGAGATATTACTCTAAAGTTCAGAGGATCAAAAAACCAACGCATTATCGATGTTAAAGAAACTCTAAAACAAAATAAAATTATAACGATACAAAATTAATATAGGAGAATTGAATATGGAAGAAAAGAAGGATATTTATTGCAAGTTCACATATAAATGTGGGATTTGCGGAGAAGAATACAACTCTGTTTTAGAAAGAGCAAACTGTGAAATTTCGTGTGCAAAAAAGGCAGAAGAGGCTGCTAAGAAAGCCGAAGAAGAAAAGAAGGCTGCAGAAAAAACTATGCGTAAAGAAGAGGTAGACGAAGCGCTAGAAAACCTACACAGATTGGTTAGTGAATATGTTAAGGATTATGGTCATTATGAATATGGTGATGGTGGTGACATTACTAACTTTTACTGGCCTAGTAGACTATGGAATCATTTTTGGAATTATTAAAGAGGTGTGATATATGAGATTTGAAAAAGTAAGTTATGAGCAATACGCATCTACATCTAACAAGCCGAAAGACGACCTGCTGCTTGACGAATATGATAGTATTCGTATCCCCAGAAGAGCTACAACAGGAAGTGCCGGATATGATTTTTTTGCTCCGTGGACTTTTGTACTTGCTCCTGGTCAGACCGTAAAAATTCCTAGCGGTATTAGAGTAATACTTGATGATGACAAGGTTCTTCAGTGTTACCCAAGAAGCGGCCTTGGATTTAAATATAGATTGCAGCTAGATAATTGCGTTGGAATTATAGATTCAGACTATTCTAACTCAGATAATGAGGGTCATATTTTCTTCAAGCTGACTAATGATAGTCGTGATGGTAAGGTCGTAACAATCCATCGTGGTGAGGCTTTTGCCCAGGGTATTATTACTCAATATTTTACAACAGATGATGATAACGCTGATGGAATCAGAAATGGTGGATTTGGATCAACCGGAATTAACTAAATAAAAATACGGAGTACTGGAATGAATCAAAAACCAGTACTCCGTAAAATTTTTGTGT
>JAEIGA010006168.1_pt1 | contig 18246 bp, 13 predicted proteins | sample 9270691 | NCBI WGS metagenome assembly JAEIGA01 (sample SAMN17057246, study PRJNA624740) | gut metagenome | biome: biome; isolation source: fecal sample | host: Bos grunniens | place: China: Xizang | collected 2019
GGCGCGCCTCCCGGATACGTGGGCTATGATGAGGGTGGACAGCTGACGGAAGCCGTACGCCGCCGCCCGTACAGTGTGGTGCTGTTCGATGAGATTGAGAAGGCACACCCGGACGTCTTCAACGTGCTGCTGCAGGTGCTGGATGACGGCCGCATCACGGATGGACAAGGCCGCACGGTGGATTTCACCAACACCGTGCTCATCATGACCAGCAACATCGGCTCACAATTCATCCTGAATGAGCAGGATGCCGCCGCCCGCAACACCAAGGCGCTGGATGCCCTGCGCGGACACTTCCGCCCGGAGTTCCTCAACCGTGTGGATGACATCATCATCTTCGACCGCCTGCAGGAGGAGGACCTCAAGCGCATTATCCGCATCCAGCTGCAGCGCGTCTGCAAGCGTTTGGAGGCACGCGGGCTGCGTATGGAGCTCAGTGATGCCGCGGCGGAGCTGGTGGCAAGCCACGGCTATGACCCCGTGTATGGCGCCCGCCCGCTCAAGCGCGCTATTCAGCATGATATTCTGGATCCGCTCAGCATGGCTATCCTCGCCGGGCAATACCCGGAGGGTTCCACCATTCACGTGGAGGCAGAAGGGGGCAAGATTGTGTTCCGCTGAGGCAACAGCCCCATTCCTTCCCCGCTCCACCCCCACCCGGGTGTGGAGCGGGGCTTTTATTTGAGGGGGCGCAAATCCGCGGTTGCGTGGGTGGGGCATTTGTGCTACACTGGGTGCGCATGACAGAGCAACGCAAGACGGTAGAGGTGGTAGCAGCGGTGATTTATGATGCCGAGGGCAGAGTACTTGCCACCCAGTGCCCACCCCACAAGCACAACGGCGGTTGGGAATTCCCCGGTGGCAAGATAGAGCCAGCGGAAAGCCCGCAGGCAGCCGTAGTGCGCGAACTGCGTGAGGAACTGAGCCTCACCGTGCAGGTAGGCGAGCTGCTGCACACCGTAGAGTGGGACTACCCCGCCTTTCACCTGCGCATGCACTGCTTTGCCTGCACCATCGCGGCGGGTGAAGTGCAGCTGAAAGAACACACGGCCTACCGCTGGCTTACCCCCGCCACTCTGCACAGTGTCCCTTGGCTGCCGGCGGATGTAGACGTGCTGCCGCATGTTTTCACACGATGAAACAATCATATTTCATCTAACCAAAAGCACTCAAAAACAGCCCAAACGGACAAATTCTCCCCGGTGTTAGCGCGCAGTACATCTAATTTCCTACCATTTCGACCATTATTATAAAAATAGCGCTTGACTTGGGAGAAGCGTATCACTAAAATGCGCGCCGACAGCGCGTCCGCGCCCGGGCTTACGAGCCACGGGAACCTGCCGGCACCGGCGCTGTCGCGCATACATATACATACATCCGCACAGAGATGAAACGTCACGAAAGCACGTTTTACCGGACTACGGCAGAGCAAGAGCTCCGCCACGTACACCACACGGCAAGTACTCAGCACGCGTTTGGCAAGCAAGCGCAGCCGAGTTGCTGAAAATCAGCTGTATTCTGCTAATATAGATTACCCAACAAATAACACATCTACGGATACAGAACACGCTATGAACCTTCGGCACATCACCCGTTTTACGTACACCTTCACCAATTTTCAGGGGTGGAGAGTAGCCATACGCCGGCAGGGTATAACGCTGACCCGCTATTTTTCCGACCGCCAATATGACACCCCTGAGGCAGCGTGCGAGCACGCCATCCGCTTCCGCGACATGGTCTTGGCGGAGTTGGATGCTCACCCCGAGGAGCAAGCGGCAGAGATACTCAAGGCACACCGTCCGCAGCCCAAAAAGCTTTATCCCGCCGGGCTGAAACCGACCCTCACCCCCAGCAGCAACACGGAGGATGAGGAGGAACACAATGCCACCGCATGCAGCGTGCGCAGCAACAAGGTTATGCACAACATCCTCAAATCCGTGTGCCGCACCTTACAGCTGGACACCGCCAGCGTGCTCAAGCTTTCCCTTTACCTCTTCACCCTACACTACGGGCAGGCAGCAGCCACCCCGGTAAACATGCGTGGCAATACCCCGCTCTACACACAAGCGCCGGAGAGCCCCGCGCCCGTGCTCAACAGTGAAGAAAACGGCGAGTGTCTGCACCGCATTATTCAGGAGCTGGAGAGCCGAGGCATCCCCGTTGGCATGCCTTGCTTCGAGGAGTTTGCTACCGGCAAATGCCGCAGCGCCTCCCCGGAAGAACCTCCGCCGCCGGTACAGACTTACGCAGAGCCGCCCCCTCCGGCACCGGTCGAACAATGCGCCCCCCAAGCCACCACACACATCACTGCGCCCTCTGCGCCCAAGAGCACCGGCAACACAAGCGCACGTCATACTCCACGCCGCCACGTACCATACACGCCGGAATCCTGCACCACAAACCACCATTCGCGCACCGCGCAACTTGCACCGCAAGCCTTCTTGCCCCCGGCACCACGCGCCTCACTACCCTCCTCTGCGCTAGCCGGCAAATCCACCCGACTATTCCCGGGAGCCACACCCTCCACCGTGTCGCCTACTGACCCCATTTAGCAGCGCAGGCATACTGACGGAGAATACCATTTTCCCCATATAACACACACCATAAGTCTCGGTCACCACCGCCGCAGGCACAGCTGTGCCTTGCCCATGCGGCGCACCGTGCCCCATCCTCAGCCCTCGGAGGAGGCAGCTACTGCTTTGCCCACCCCCAACGGCACAGGAACATAACTACCCGAATACGCACCTCTTCGGCATGGGGTAACATCCCCCCATGCCGAGAGTGGCAATTTTTCTTCCCTCCCCAGTCAGAATGCAGCAGGGTAACAATCCTGCTCAAATCATGGAGATGGGATAAGCATACGCCCCTTTCCCGAGGGGGAGCAGCTCTTGCACCGTGCACAAAAGAACGCCGGGCTGCAGCTGTACGCCGGGTGCCAAAGGGATGGTAGCAGCACCACTGAGCGCACTGAGTCGAGGGGAAGATGAGCGCTTCACCTCCATAGGAAAGAGCATGCCGTCTTTCTCCAACACAAAATCCACTTCTGCGCCATTGCTGTTGCGGTAATAACTGAGGCGCGCGCGTATCCCTCGGTTGCAAAAACTACGCCGCAACTGCCCATATACCCAGGTCTCCAGCATCGCTCCGGCCATAGCTCCCTGCTGCAACACAGCAGGGCTGCTCCACCCACCCAACCATGAGCAAAATCCCGTATCGGTAAAATAGAGCTTGGGGCTTTTCGTCAAGCGTTTACTCGTGTTGACATAGTAAGGCTGCAGAATATCCACAATACCGGATGTCTCCAAAACGGAAAGCCATTTTTTCACCGTATTGGGAGAAACATCTGCATCTTTGGCCAAATCCGCATACACAAGCTGCTGCCCCGTGCGCGCCGCCACGGATTGCATAAAACGGAAAAAGGCGGAGGTATCACCCACCTGCAAAAGCGAACGCACATCTCTCGCAATATAGGTGCTCATGTAAGCGCTGAAGTAGTCCTCATGCGAGGTGCCGGCATATTTGAACAAACGCGGATACCCACCAAGCCAAATGCGCTTATACAACTCATTGATATCACATACCGGGGCAGCCAAGCGTGTTTTAATCAGCGATGGGTCAAAGGGCTCCGCCCCGCTCCCCTTACCGGCAGCCTCGCTCTGCGAAAGCGAGTACAGCTCCACAATACCGACTCTGCCTGCCAAGCTTTCCGATGCCCCCTGCATGAGGTGAAAACGCTGCGAACCGGTAAGCCAATACTGCCCCGGAGCGCCGGTTTCATCCACCTTGCGTTTTATGGCTCGGAGCAAGCGCGGCTCATACTGCACCTCATCTATGCACAAGGGGTACCCCTGTTCTTCCAAAAACTCTACCGGGTCTTCCTTTGCCCGAGCCAGCATCAGCTCATCATCCAATGAAACATAGCGCATTCCCTCCGGCAACAAGCTCCGCAGCAAGGTGGATTTTCCCACCTGCCGTGCCCCCGTCACCAGCACACAAGGAAAATACTTGTGCAACTCCATGATTTTGGCTGCCATTGTGCGCTCTAAGTCCATTGTGTCACTCCTTCGGGCATTATCTTCGCGCAAATGGGCTATTTTGTCAAGCAAGGATTAGTAAAAACCATGCAAATCTGCACTCGCACTGCGGATTTACATGGTATTTATACTCATTTTAGGCCAAAAACCATGCAAATCCGCACTCACTCTGCCGTTTTGCATGGTTTTTAGATATTACCATCCCTCCGAGCAAAAAAAAATCCCACGCAGGCGGTGAGGCGTGCGTGGGATTTTGCGTAATGACTGATTTACGGGGTGGGATTACTCCTCAGCGGGGGCATCCGTAGCGGGTGCGGCGTCCTCCGTGGTGACGGAGTCGAGCTCGGCATCCGAGTCTACGGCGGAATCATCAGCCTCCTCCTCATCATCGGGAATAACGAGGGTAATCTCCTGGATGGACTCCTTATCGTTGAGGGTGATGAGCTTCACGCCCTGAGTGGCGCGGCCGGTCTCGCGGATGGTGTTCACCTTCATGCGGACGGACTGACCACCGGAGGTCATAATCATGAGCTCATCGGCATCCGTCACGGTAGAGGCGGAAACCACGAGGCCGGTCTTCTCCGTGCAGTTCATGGTCTTGATACCGATACCACCGCGGCTCTGCAGGCGGTACTCGCCGAACTTGGTGCGCTTGCCGAGACCATTCTCGGAAACCACCAAGAGCGAGTAAGCGGAGGGAGTGCCCTGCTCCTCTGCGGGCTGCTCGCCCTCAGGCAGCTCAACGGCGGCGGCGGATTCCTCCGTCTCATCATCAGCTGCGGCAATGGCGGTCTCACCCTCCGGCACCACGGCCATGGCTACCACGTAATCGCCCTCGCGCAGCTTGATACCGCGCACACCGATGGTGTTACGGCCCTGCGTACGCATCTGGCTTTCCGAGAAGCGGATGGACATACCGTTGTGCGTCACGATGATGACATCCTGCTCACCGGTGGTCAGCACGGCGTTCACGAGGGAGTTACCCTCCTCCAGATTAATGGCAATGATACCGGCCTTGCGGTAGTTCACGAAGTCATGGAGGGAGGTCTTCTTCACCGTGCCGTCCTTGGTCGCGAACACCACGTTGCCGGAGCCCTCCGCGAAGGTGACGTCCTTGCCGTCCTCGCTGACCTTGCGTTCCAAGCGCAGAATGGCAGCAATGCGCTCCTCTGCCTGCATGTCGAGCAGGTTCTTGATGGAACGGCCTTGAGCGGAGCGTGCGGCCTCATCAATCTCATACACGCGCTCCACGTACACACGGCCGGTGTTGGTGAAGAACATGATGTAGTCGTGATTCTGGGCGGCGAAGAGGTGCTCCACATAGTCCGCGGCATCCTTCTTGTTCTTCGTAGTGGCAGCCTTGATGCCCTTGCCACCGCGAGCCTGCAGGCGGTACTCGTCGGAATTCGTGCGCTTAATGTAACCGCTGTGCGTGATGGTCACAATCATGGAGTCATTGGGGATGAGGTCCTCAATGGCCATATCACCCTCAAAGGGAATGATGTGGGTCATACGCGGGGTGGCGTACTTCTCCTTGATGGCGCGCAGCTCATCCTTCACGATGCCGAGCACGCGAGCCTCATTGGCAAGGATGTCCAAGTAGTCCTCAATGAGCTCCAGCAGCTTCTTGTACTCGTCGGAGATTTTGTCGTTCTCCAGTGCAGTGAGCTGGTAGAGGCGGAGGTCGAGGATGGCGTTCACCTGGCGCTCCGTGAAGACGTATTGATCCCCCTGAATGGAGGGCTGGCTGTGGATGAGAATGCCGAGCCCCTTGGCCAGCTCCACCGGGAAGCGGAAAGCCATGAGCTTGTTGCGGGCCTCCTCGCGGTTGCGGGACTCGCGGATGATGCGGATGAACTCATCCAGATTTGCCAGGGCGATGAGGTAAGCCTCCAACACCTCGGCGCGGTCCTCAGCCTTGCGCAGCAAGAACTTGGTACGGCGTACCACCACCTCGCGGCGGTGCTCCACGTAGAAGTTGATGGCATCCTTCATGGTGAGCACCTTCGGGCGCCCCTCATGAATGGCAAGCATGTTCACGGAGAATGAGGTATCCAAGCTGGTGAGCTTGTAAAGCTGGTTCACCACCACCTGCGGGCGGGCGTCGCGCTTGAGCTCAATCTCGATGTAATCCGTCAAGTCGCGCATGCCGGCAATGTCCGTAATCACCTTGTCACGCACAAGCTCCGCAATACGCTCCTGCAGCACGGCGCGGTTCACACCGTACGGCACGTCGGAAATATGGATGAACTCACGGCCGTTCTCATTGCTCACCACATCCATCTTACCGCGCATGCGCACGCTGCCGCGACCGGTGCGGAAGTAGCTGTCAATGCCCTTGTAACCGAGGATGTAACCGCCGGTCGGGAAGTCCGGGCCCTTGATGTAGGCGCGCAGAGCCTCAGAGGTAATGAGGGGATTATCAATATAGGCGCAAATGCCGTCCACCACCTCACCGAGGTTGTGCGGGGCCATGTTCGTAGCCATACCCACGGCAATACCCGTGCCGCCATTCACCAGCAGGTTCGGGAATGCGGAGGGGAACACCACGGGCTCCGTCAAGCGGTTGTCGTAGTTCGGCTGGAAGTCCACGGTATCCTTGTCCAAGTCATCCATGAGAGCTACACCGAGGTGGCTGAGCTTAGCCTCCGTGTAACGCATGGCTGCAGGCGGGTCACCTTCCGGCGTACCGAAGTTACCCTGACCTTGGATGAGCACATCGCGCATGTTCCAGGGCTGGGCCATGGTAACGAGCGTACCGTAGGCGGACTGGTCACCGTGCGGGTGGTAGTTACCGATGGTGTCACCCACGATTTTACCGCACTTGATGGTGCCCTTGGTGGGCACAAGGCCGAGCTCATGCATGGCATAGAGCACACGGCGCTGGGAGGGTTTGAGGCCATCGCGGGCATCCGGCAGAGCGCGGGAGATAATCACGGACATGGAGTAGTCCAGGAAGCTGCGGGACACCTCCTCTGCTACGTCCACCGGGCGAATTCTTGTTTCACTCATAATTCAATACAAAACGGTTAAGGGTTACACATCGAGGTTACGCACGTTGAGCGCATTGTCTTCAATGAAGCGGCGGCGGGGCTCCACTAGGTCGCCCATGAGGATGGTGAACATCTTGTCCGCCTGCACGGCGTTGTCATCATCCAAGCGCACGCGCAACAGCTCGCGCTTCTCCGGGTCCATGGTAGTGGCGTACAGGTCCTTGGCGTCCATTTCACCAAGACCCTTGAATCGGGTGATGGTAACGCTGCGACCGCCGATTTCGAGCACCTTGGCAAGGATATCACCCACAAAGTTCACCGGGGTCACGGTGTTGCGGGAGGTCTCCACCAGCTCGTACACCGGCGCATCATCGGACAGCAGGCGCGTGGGCTCAATGCCGAGCTCCTCCAGGCGGTTCAGCACGCGGGTAATGGCCTTTGCCTCATGCAGCTCGTGCAGCAAGGCACGGCGGCTCGGGCCTTCGCGTACGGGCAGCGGGTTGGCTGCCAGCTCCTCCTCCGTGGGCTCGCCGAAGAGGAAGAGGTCGCGGTTCTCCTCAGAGAAGGCGGAGAGCTCCTCCATGTTGCGGAAGTATACCACCTCTTCATCATTACCGCAGCGCACCTTGACCAAGTACTGCGGGAAGGCGCCGTCTTCCGTGCGGTGGCGGAGCAGGTCCTTGAAGTCACCACCGTGCTGGGCTACGCTGCCCTCATACTTCTGCAGGTTGATGAGCGTCTCCAGAATGGCCATGAGGGAATCCGCGTCGAACTCCTTGCTCTTGTCCGGCGTGCGCAGGGTAACATCACCCGCGCCCAGGGAAATGAGCTTGCGGTTCAGGGAAACCTCATCCTGCACGTACTGCTCCACCTTGCGGTGAATCACGCGGTACAGCGGGGGCTGGGCAATGTACAGGTAACCGGCACGCACCAACTGCGGCATGTGGCGGCAGAAGAGCGTGAGCAGCAGCGTACAGATGTGGGAGCCGTCTACGTCAGCATCAGCCATGAGGATGATTTTGTGGTAGCGCACCTTGTTGATGTCGAAGGAGCCCTCACCCTCACCATCGCCGATGCCGGCACCGATGGCGGTGATGATATTCTGAATCGTCTCACTGCCAAGGGCTTTGTCGAGGCGGGCTTTCTCCACGTTCAAAATCTTACCGCGCAGGGGCAGAATAGCCTGTGTGCGGCGGTCACGGCCCATCTTAGCGGAGCCACCTGCGGAGTCACCCTCCACAATGAACAGCTCGCTGAGCTTCGGGTCGCGGCATGAGCAGTCTGCCAGCTTACCGGGCAAGCCACCGCCCACGGTCATGGCGCTCTTGCGCACACTTTCACGGGCCTTACGGGCAGCCTCACGGGCGCGGGAGGCAATCAAGCAGCGGTCAATGATGGTGCGAGCCACCTGCGGGTTCTCCTCAAAGAACTCCTTGAGCTCCTCATACACCACGCTGCTCACCACGCCTTCAATCTCCGTATTCACCAGCTTATCCTTGGTCTGGGAGGAGAAGCGCGGGTTGGGCATCTTCACGGAGATAACAGCCACCAAACCTTCGCGAACGTCATCGCCGTTCAAGCTGGGGTCTTTGTCCTTCAACAGGTTGTTACTCTTGGCGTAGTTGTTGACGGCACGCGTCAGCGAGCTGCGGAAACCGGAAAGGTGCGTACCACCGTCCGCGTTGAAGATGGAGTTGGCATAGCACTGAATCTGGTAGCGGTCGCTGTCGTTGTACTGCATCACCACATCCACAATCACGTCGTCCTCCTGGGTCTTGCCGTCGTACTCCACCTCAATGTGGCGCACACCGCTCATGGCGATGGGCTCCTGGGTGATGAGGGTCTTGTTCTCGCCCAGCTGCTTCACAAACTCGCGAATACCGTCCTTGTAGTAGAAGGTCTCCGTGCGCTCTTGGCCGCTGCGCTCATCCACCAGCTCAATCACCAAGCCGGGGTTAAGGAAGGCCAGCTCGCGCAGGCGGCGACCCAACAGGTCGAACTTGAACTCCACGGTGTCCGTGAAGATGGTCGGATCCGGCAGGAAGGTGATGGCCGTACCGGTCTGCCCCTCGGGGCAAGTGCCCACCACATGCAGCTTCTCCGTGGTCTTACCACGCTCGAAGGTAATCACGTGGCGCTTGCCGTCACGGCGCACCTCAGCCTTGAAGAAGTCGGACAGCGCGTTCACACACTTCGCACCCACACCGTGCAAACCACCGGAGTACTTGTACGCACCCTGGCCGAACTTACCACCGGCGTGCAGGTTGGTGAGCACCAACTCCACAGCGGGAATGCCGAACTTCGGGTGAATGTCCACTGGAATACCACGGCCGTTGTCAATCACGGAAATCGTGCCTCCCTCGTGAATCTGGATGATAATCTTGGTGCAATAGCCGGCCAAGTGCTCGTCAATGGAGTTATCCAGCACCTCAAATACGCAGTGGTGCAGGCCGCGCTCATCAGGATCGCCTATGTACATGCCGGGGCGCTTGCGGACGGCTTCCAAGCCCTCCAGCTTATCAATCTGCGCCGCGCCGTACTCTTGCTGTGCCCCTGTGGAGACCACCTGTTCGGTGTCTTCCGGGGCCGGTGTGTTTTCAGTCATACGCCACCCATCATACGCGCGTATACGCGCGCGTCAATTATATAATACGTCATAGTGGCAAAAATGCACAAAAAAGCCTCTACAGGGCGGCATACACCACTCAAGCATCACCTACCGCCCAAGACGCATAAAAAGCGCATACAGCGCCACTCAGCGCCTTTAGCAGGCAGAATACGCAGCACTCAACGCAGCTCCCCTGCACCGTTACGGCTTGGGCAGTGGTTTAATAGGGGGCAAATAGGTCCTCCTTGCTCGATAAATCGGAATTTGAAGGGGAATGGTGGGGGAATTTTTGCGAGCGTAAGCGAGCCTAGATTTGAGCCCCGGAGGGGCGCTATAAAATAGCCCGGCGGTGGAGCCCCGTAAGGGGCGGAACCCCGGGAACCGCCCCAAAAAACAAATGCGAACCCCGGAGGGGTGGCATAAAGCGTGGCTCAAAATACGGCATTGTTTCAAAATGCCGCAAACACCAAAAACACGCGCCCACAACGGCTCGGAGCTCCGCTTCGCTCCGGTCCTCGCCATTATATGTCGGCCTACGCTGCGTCGCTTCGCTCCGTCGCTCCGGGCTCAATTTTCTTTTTTTTACGCTACCCGGGGTTCCGCGGCTTCGCCGCTCCACCGCCGGGCTTATGGCGCCCCTGCCGGGGCTTTGAATTCCGCTCGCCTGCGGCTCGCAAACTAATCGCTAACTTCCGATTTATCGGGTTGTTTGCCTGTTGGTAGACGCATCGGAAGCGCCCTTAACCCTTTGCAGGGTGGGGCTGTGGGGTGGTGCAAGCCCCAGGGAACGCGCCAGCGCATCCGCCATCAGCAAGTGCCCAGCGACGTTGGGGTGCAGGTCATTATTCATCAACTCACGCGGGGCGGGTACGGAGGTAGGCGTCTCCCCGCAAGAGGCACCGGGCTGCCCTGCCCATTCCTCCCACACGGCGGTGTGGTCCACCAGCAGCACGCGCTGCTCCTCCGCCACGGCGCGCACGGCTTGGGCATAAAGCGGGCGGTCCGCCCGCGCTGCCAGCGTGAGGGAAGGCGTTTGCAGCACAGGCACCGCCCCCAGAGCACGCACACGCCGCACAATCTCCGCCAGTGCCGCGCGGAAGGCGGCCGTATCCCCATAGCGAGAGGCGTCATTGATGCCGAAGTTGATAAACACCACCTGCGGGCGGAACTGCTCCAAACGCCACGCCGCATTCTGCAAAAAGCCCGGGGCGGTCTCACCGCTCACCCCGGCATTGAGCACCAAATCATTCGTACGGCGTTGCTTGGGGCGCGGCATCAGCTCCCACTTCACCAGCTCCATCCAGTGCTCCGCAAAGCTGCGCCCGCCATGTGTGTGCAAGCAGCCATGCGTGATGCTATCCCCCACAAACAGCCAAAAAATAGGTTTTTCCGCCGTGTTCACCATGGCATGCAGCGCCGCATAATCCGGCAACGCGCGGTTGCGCTCGTGCACCTCCTCATTCACCCCCGCCTGCACGCGCAAGCACAGTAGTATCGCGAAAATAAATGTCAACAACCTAAGCATGCTTCTACTCTACCCGCTCTAACGCACCGTGTAAAGACTCTTTTTTCCCACGCACTGCGTCTCAGGGACTGAACAGGGCAATTATTTAGGCAAATCTGATTTTTTTGTTACAGCACAGGGCGCTAAAAGCCCCGCTACGGCGTGGGGACGTAAAAAACGCTTGCAAAATGCGACGGAATGCGCTACTCTCTCTCACCTATCACTCCTCCACAATAATCATTATTATGAAACACGTTCACTTTCTCGGAATATGCGGCACGGCAATGGGTGCAGTTGCCTCCGCCATGGCACGCAAGGGCTATGTGGTCACCGGCACGGATGCCAATGTGTACCCGCCCATGTCCACCTTCCTTGAGAGTGAGGGCATTCAGATTTTCCAAGGCTACAAGCCGGACAATATCCCCGCGGATGCGGATCTCATCGTCATCGGCAACGCCATGAGCCGTGGCAATGTGGAAGTAGAGGCCGTGCTGGAGCGCAACCTGCGCTACATGAGCCTGCCGGAAACCATGAAGGAGCACTTCCTCTGGGGCAAAAAGAACTTTGTCGTAACCGGCACCCACGGCAAGACCACCACCACCTCCATGCTGACGTGGATGCTCAAGGCCAACGGCTTGGACCCCAGCTTCATGATTGGCGGCATTGCCCGCAATCTGGGTTGCGGCGGCAACTTCACGGATTCCGACTACTGCGTGCTCGAGGGTGATGAGTACGACACCGCTTTCTTCGACAAGCGCTCCAAGTTCCTCCACTACCTGCCCAAGGTCGTCATCATCAACAACATTGAGATGGACCATGCGGACATTTACGCCAACGTGGAGGAAATCAAGCTCTCCTTCAAGCGCCTGCTGCGCGTGGTGCCCAAGGACGGCGTCGTGTTCATCAATGCGGATTGCCCCAACTGCGCGGATGTGCGCGCCCATGCCGCGGCCGAGCTGCGCATGGTAAAGCTGGTGAGCGTCGGCATGAGTGAGGATGCGGACCTGCGCATCACCGACATCGAGCACAGAACGGACGGCAGCGACTTCACGCTGGACAATGAGAGCTACTACGTGCCCATGGTGGGCGACTTCAACATTCGCAACGCCGCCATGGCTGCCTGCGCTGCCCGCTTCGCCGGCCTCACGCCGGAGCAAATCCGCACCGCCCTGCTCAGCTTCGAGGGCGTGGCTCGCCGCCAAGAGGTGCGCGGCACCGTGAACAGCGTCACCGTGGTGGATGACTTTGCCCACCACCCCACGGCCATCCGCCAAGCGGTGGAGGCCCTGCGCCAGCGCTTCCCCAAGGGTCGCCTCTGGGTACTCTTCGACCCGCGCAGCAACACCACCATCCGCAACCTTTTCCAACACGAGCTGGCGGAGGCTCTCGCCACGGCAGACTTCGCCGTGCTCTCCCCTGTGGAGAACCACAAGCGCCTCGCCCCCGAGGAGCGCTTGGATGAGGCCAAACTGCAGGCGGACATCGCCGCTGCCGGCACGGACTGCTACCTCGGCAGCGGGGTGGATGACATCGTGGCTCACGTCGTCTCACACGTGCACCCGGGCGATGTACTGCTGGTCATGAGCAACGGTGGCTTCGGCGGCATTCACGGCAAGCTGCTCACCGCCCTCGCGCAGTAAGACAAGCTGACATATTTTCAAGCAAGAAGCGGCTCTGTTTGATGACAGAGCCGCTTCTTTGCCATTCCGCTAATGGGAATTTGTCGAACAGACTCCCCCCTCACTTTTTATTCAACACCTCCAGCACGGTATCGAACTTGCGCTGCAACTCGTCAAACTGTTTGCGCAGCCTGCGGTTGCCCCGAGTAATGGCAATCAGGGAGAAAAACACTATCAGCGTCACCAAGCTCAAATACGCAATCACGGACCAGCACAAAGCCTGCAGCGCTGTAATGGAATCCCGTATTTCCGGGTCCTCACGCACACGCTCCACCAGTTTATCACCCAGCTCTTTCGCGTAGCGGCGCCCCTCATCCTTGTACTGCTCTTTGTACTCATCGATGATGACATCCAGCGCTGCCTTCAGAGAGAACGCCAGCGTGTGCGACATATCCCCCTCACCGAACTCCTCCACGGCCGTTTCCGTAAAAGCAGCAGCCATATCCACCCCGCGCTCCCACCACTTGCGCTTCTTTTTCTTATCCTTATCCGGCGCAGTCTTCGCATCCGCCTTCGGCTCTGCCTTTTTCTTACCTTCTGTCGCCTTGGCAGCACTGCGCTGATGCACCACCTTCTCCGGCAATCCCTGCCACACATGCAGCGAAACACCCGCCACCTCACCCTGCGGAGCAGCTGTCCCCTGCGCGCTCATCCCCACCATCACCAGCGCCAGCAACATCATGTATATTCTTCTCATGCACTACATTCTAACATATCCCCCTGCCCTTGGCAAGTTCTCTGTCCACTTATCCTACGGCTAGGCCCCCAACCGCACTTCAATTTGAAATTTTCGCCCCCAAAAAATAAGCTATTACGGTATAGGTAGTACCCATGTGCAGACCGCGAGCATGCTCGTAGGTACGCGTCTTGACGTTACCTCGTGCATCCGTTTCCGTTGCGAGGCGGTTGTAGGCATCGTATGTTTTCGAGACTTGCCCTCTCCACCCTTCGGTTGCCGAGCGTTCGAATCCTGCCACTCTGGTAAAGCATAAGCCCCGTACCTTGACAGGCACGGGGCTTATGCTTTAAGGGTGGGCGATGGAAGTCGAAAGCCTTCTTGCGTTGTAAAACACTTATGAATTAGCTATTATAAAAACAAAGTTGCAAACGAAAGACAAATTTGGATGTATATTACTTATCATAAATGTTTCTGTAATTTATAGTTAATTCTTCTTGCCTTTTGAGCGCAATTCGTATATGCGAAGAAACTCTCGCACTTTTGGCTCTTTTCTGCCTCTATTCTCAAGTTCTTCTATAAATTCGGAAGCATATGGAGATTTTCCGTTGATTGCCATTTCCAGCCAATACGCTGCAACATCAAGATTCTCTTCACAACCTAAGCCGTCAATATGAAATTTGCTAAGGAGTATATGTGCATGATAGGTTGAATCGGCATCGGCGGCAACTAGTAGCCATTTATAAGCTTCTTCGTAGTTCGGTGTTTTTTTTGTCAGTTGCGCGTATTTACTAGGATTGGAAAACATATCTATCAATAGCCATAAGCAGCGGACACATCCTTTGTTAGCTCCGGTAGTTGCGTAATCATAAGCTTCTTGCTGCTTGTTTGGTATGGACTCTGAATACAAATGAGCTAGAACAAAATACGGATATGTGGTCGTTTCTTTTTGGATAAGAAGTAATGATGCTTCTTCGCATTCATGATATTTTTTATCAAAAAACAGGATATCCAGGTAAGTTTCTTGCGCCCATATTTCTGAGTTAATATAACCACAGATAATTCCCATTATTTTTTGCCTTAATAAGTGATGTTTTGCCCCCTCAGCTGTCAAAAGTCGAAGATTTTCTTTAATTTCCGAGCTGCTTCGCATTGTGTCATCTCGCATCAAATTAAGCATACATTTTAGAATTACAAGTATTTCTTCCTCCCTCGCTCCTTCTCGAATCCAGCGTTCAAATAGTCTTGAACAGCAATATCCATTGTCTTTAATCGTTGCATTTTTCGCTATTTCTTCTGCTTTAATGAAGTCTTTATATTGGGGATGCCAGATGTACAAGAGCGTCAAGTAGTAGTAGGCAGGTAAAAATCCCGAATCTGCGGCACGTTGAAGTAACGAGATACCCCTCTCAAAATCTTCGTTACAGCCACAGCCTCTGAGGTGCATGCTTGCCAATAACACCATTGCCCCTCCATCATTCTGTTGAACAAGGGGGGATAAAAAAGCGAATGCTGCGTTATATTGACGTTTTTTTATAAGTTTTAGTCCTTCCTGAAATGTGTCAGTAACGTATTCTCCGCTTATGCTAATGGGAGCTATAGAGTCTGTCAATTCAATCCAAGTGACAATACAGGGCTTTTTTGTTGAACTTTCTTGTTTTGCTTCTACCGTCAAGGTAAGTTGTTTTGCTTCTACCGTCAAGGTAAGGTTCAACGGAATTATAAAAGTGCATACCAAAAGGGTAATTATGTTTCTTACAGGAAGTGCTCTCATAATGCGAAGTATATATGCCTCATGTATTGATGTCAAGCCCTTTTCTGCTGAGGAATCGGGGGCTGTTCCAGATTTGCTGGTGTTTTTATCTAGAGTAAACCGTTTTATGGGATTTAAGACATTGAATATCGGCTTAGTAATACTCATTGTCACAAAAATTGCATTTATGCAAATTTATAAACGCTCTAATATAGCGTTTTAGAGGACTGTTCTGAAGAATATAATAGCACATTCATTATTCACGAGTTACATAAAGTCGCCATTTCATAGCAACCCTTACCCTATACCTTTAAGAAAGCTCTATCTTGGTCGTGTCACCATGCAGGAAGCCTGCGGAGCAGATACGTCCTTCGCTGCCGTAACCGGTGCTGACGGTTTGCAATACGTCGCCATTTTTGGTGTAGGTGTAGCCAACAGAGCGTCCAAAACTGTCGCGTAGCTCGGTGATGAGGTGAGTATCACCATCCACTGCAAGGGAATCGCATTCCAGCTCACCGTAGGTGTTGTAGGCGAAAGTGCGCACTCCGCTCTCATCCGTCAGCTGAGTCAACTGCCGAGGTGATTGTAGGTGAAGCTGTGGGCGTTGGCGGCTGCGCCAGCCGTCGCTCCTTCGGAGCTTTGGTGCGGATTATAAAAATAAAGTTACAAACGAAAGACAAAATTTATCTTTTGTTTTGGCGATTTGTATAACTTATTGCGTAATGTCAGTGTGAAGCCTTTTAATTCGTCTCCGATGATTCTTTTGAGTGCCAGTATTTTATAACGATGTTTTTATATTCACTGGCATCTTCAAAATACCATAAGAGAAGAGGAGTATCCCAGCTCATAATGTATTCTTTTTCTTCACTATCTATGAGAACAATATATATATCATCATCGATGCCAAGCGGCCAATCGCTCCTTGTGCGGCGAGGGGTGGCTTTGCTGAGAAAGGCAAGAAGTTGTTGGGCATCGCGAGCCGAAACATGGTGTGTATAATTGTTATTTATTATGCTTCTTATTTCAAGTCTTCTAGTTCGCGCTATAACATCAATAAGAATCTTATGTGTACGTTGGGAGTCAGCCGGGAAAACGTACGCGGACTGTATATTAAATTCATTAGAATTATGATATTTATTGCCAAAGTCTAATGAGACTTTTTCATTAGATTCGGGTATCTCAACCCATGATAAATCCACTTCTTCAGAAGCTCTTAACGCTGTATTTGCTATATCAATAATACATATACAAATCAAAAAATTAAACAAAGTGCGCAATCTCATTTCTTACGATTAGCATGATTTATTGTCTTTTATCAAGCTTGATTCTTGTCATAATGAGCTGTTCCCGTTGTATGAAAAAATCAGAAAGGAAATAGGGGGTCTTATTTCCTTTCTGATGTAAAAAAAAATGGATTTTCCATCTGTAAACCGATAATGGGAAGCGGGAGTTCTCAGAAATGGCAGGGTCAAAATCGCACATAACACTAAGGGACACAAATATTGCGGATGGAGCGGGATGAGATAGGGCAAAGGGGGTGTTTTCAATAATTAAGAAAACTTAGGAAGTGAGCGAGCGCGTAAGGCACAGAGGTAGAATATATGGCATAGTTTTGCTCTTGACGGTACAACAAATTGTGATAAGATGCAGGCATGAGATGCGTTCAATGCGGATACATGGAAGACAAGGTAATCGACTCGCGCATGTCGCGGGACGGCACGTGCATACGCCGGCGCCGCGAGTGCCTGCGTTGCAATTACCGCTATACCACGTACGAGCAGGTGGAGCGCATGGAGCTGCGCGTGGTGAAGCGCGACAACGTGCATGAATCACTGAACCGCGAAAAGATATTGCGCGGTATGATTAAGGCGTGCGAGAAGCGCCCGGTGAGCATGGACCAGCTGGACATTGCCGCGGATGAGATAGTGGCAGAGCTGCACCGCGACCACCAGCGAGAGGTGCCCTCCTCCATCATCGGTATGAAGGTGATTGAGAAGCTGCAGGCCATTGACCCCGTGGCATACATCCGCTACGTATCCGTATACCGCCAATTCTCCAACGTGGATGAGTTCATTGACTTGGTCCGCAAGATGGAGCGCAAGAGCATTAACGACCCCTTACAGGGCAAACTTTCACTGGGATGATCGCTTACAAGAACAACAGGCCCGTGCTGCAAACCGGGCATTGCGTCATTTCCGACTATGACCGCGAGTGGCTGGCAGGCGTGCTGCAAGAGGCGGCAGAGGCCGCCGGCACCACCCTGCCCATGAAGGATGAGATAGCCAACGGCATCCTCCTGTACCTGGAGACGCACTGCCCGCTGCATTCCGTGCCGCTGGATTTCCTGTTTGAGCGGATGCGCCGCCTGCTGGAGCAGATAGGGCTGCCGCTGATAGCCGCGAACCTGCGCAAGCAAACACCCCCGGTGGATATTGAGCTGGACACGCTGGCGGGTGAAGCCCCGCTGCCGCTTTTCTTCTACACGGAGCTGCGCCGCCGCATGGATACCCTGCGCAGTGTGGGGCTGAACACCTACCACTTCAGCGGTAAGAAGGCGTGCAGCCTCGCACTGGGTGACCGCCGCCGCGCCTGCCCTGCCCAGCAGCGCGCGCTCAATGAGCTCAACGCCTTCCTGCAGGCCATCGCGTAAAGAGAAAAGGCTCGGTTACGGTTTTGGCTTGATGCAACAATTTACGCTGAGCGACAAATCGGAAGTTGGAGGGGTGATTGCGAGCCGCAGGCGAGCCTAAATTTGAGCCCCGGAGGGGCGCTATATAATAGCCCGGCGGTGGCCTGCCACGGCGTAGCAAGCGAGCGAAGCGAGACGCGAAGACGGGAGCCCCGCAAGGGGCGGCCTGTGAGGGCGTAGAAAGCGAAGACTCGAAGCCCCAAACCCCGGGAAAAGGCCACAAAAACAAATGCGAACCCCGGAGGGGTGGCATAAAGCGTGGCACAAAAATTCCGCATTGTTTCAAAATGCCGCGAACATGATACAACAC
>JAEIGA010006169.1_pt1 | contig 18244 bp, 13 predicted proteins | sample 9270691 | NCBI WGS metagenome assembly JAEIGA01 (sample SAMN17057246, study PRJNA624740) | gut metagenome | biome: biome; isolation source: fecal sample | host: Bos grunniens | place: China: Xizang | collected 2019
CCCGTGATTATGGGTACCAAGAGTGCCAACGAGCGCTTCGCAGGTGCTGTGGATACCTTCACCATCGAGGCCCTGATGCAGGACGGCAAGGCTCTCCAGAGCGGTACCTCGCACTTCCTTGGTCAGAACTTCGGTAAGGCTTTCGATGTGCAGTTTGCAACTCGTGACGGTGGTATGGACTACGCGTGGGCAACCTCGTGGGGCGTTTCGACCCGACTGATGGGTGCGCTCATTATGGCCCACTCCGACAACAACGGTTTGGTACTGCCTCCCAAGCTCGCCCCTATTCAGGTTGTGATGATTCCTATCTACAAGGGCGACGAGGAGTTGGCAAAGATGACTGCCGAGTTGGAGAAGATTGCTGCACCCTTGCGTGCAAAAGGCATTAGCGTGAAGATTGACAATAGGGACAATGTTCGCTCGGGCTTCAAGTTTGCAGAGTATGAGCTCAAAGGTGTGCCCGTAAGGCTTGTTGTTGGTCCTCGTGACTTGGCAAATGGCACCGTGGAGATGATGCGTCGTGATACTCTCGTGAAGGAGAATGTTGCTTTGGAGGGCATCGAAAACCTAGTCGAGCAGACCCTCGAAGATATGCAGAAGACTATCTTCCAGAAGGCTCTCAACTTCCGCAACTCGATGATTACCAAGGTTGATACTTGGGAGGAGTTCAAGGAGGTTTTGGAGAATAAGGGTGGCTTCATTCTCGCACACTGGGACGGTACTACCGAGACCGAGGTGGCAATCAAGGAGGCTACCAAGGCGACCATCCGCTGTATTCCTTTCGACACTGTCGATGAGGAGGGCACCTGCGTATTTAGCGGTAAGCCTTCGGCAAGGCGAGTACTCTTCGCAAAGGCGTATTAGTAGTCACCAACATATAAACAAAAAGAGAGTGCGCATTCCGCTATGGAGTGCGCACTCTCTCTGTTTTTATACCCTCCGTAGGACTCCCCCCCCTCTTGTTAGTTTAGCAACACCTTGCGGAGAAGGTCGTTGTGGGTGCGCAGCAGTCGGGCGTTGCGCTCCTCGGTGAGCATTCGTGCACGCTCCTGACCAACAAAGTAGGAGGTGCCAAGACTGCCGCAGCCCACGATCCAGCCACTCAGCCACTCTCCTGCGAGCGCCTCGGTCACCGCAAATGTGCCGAGAGCACCATTCACAAGGAGCGAAATCAACCCCTTGCCAACCTCGCCAGCATAGAATTGACCGATGCCGGGGATAAGGCTCAACCACCACGCAACCATAGGGTTACGCATCTTGGGTGCCGAGGCGTATAGTTCGTGGAGCTGTGCCTTGTGTGCCTCTCCGTCGGGTTGGCTGTCGAGCCACGCCATAGCCGCCTTCTCGGAGCGCTCCCATTCGCCCTTTTCGCCTGCCGAGAGAGCTTCGAGGAGCGAAAGAAACGAGAGTGCCTCGGGGTCGGTGAGGTAGAAGCGCGCCTCCTCGGAGGTCGCCAACGAGAGGTCATACTCCCCCGCAAGGTAGCCACACAGGGCACGTTGGGTGTAGTAGGTTGCCAGCCCTTCGCCATCGAGCGCATAGGTGTAGATGCGCGCGAGCTCGCCGAGAGCCTCCTCATAGAGCCCCTGCTGTTTGCGAGCCTCCACCTTGCCCATCACCGCACGATTGTGGTCACGGGGCGAGGTGGCAGCGTAGATCTCACGCTCCCAACGCAGTGCCTCACGATCCCACTCTGTGGGTTGCGCATTAGTCGAAAATATTGCGCAGAGGGATATGAATGCTGACCATAACAGCCTGACGGTTAATCTCTTCAAAATTCTGGTAGTATGCTTTTACGCTCGCTACGCTGCCGAAAATGTTGCTGACGTAGAGTAGCGAACCGATTGTTCCGTATGTTATCGTGCGCCAATTCTGGGGCGTGCCGGCCTTGTGCCAACTCTCTGCCGTGAGGGCCGCAAAGGCACCCACAAGCAGGAACGAGGCGACACCTCCGCCCAAGTCGCCTGCGTAAATCTTACCCAAACCGGGGACTACGGCACTCGCAAGACCCGCCACGAGGGGTGAGCGATGGGGAATAGGGGTGTCGGCTATGCGGTCGAGGGTGTGTTGATATTCGGTTATCGTCGGGCTCGAATATGAAAAGTGCTGACGCTGGCGCTCATACTCCGACTTGTCGCCCTCCAAGAGTGCCAAACCGCCTCGCTCGAAGGCTACGATTTCGCGATGAAGCTCTCCCGTGGGCGTTGTGGCAAATGTGTCGAGCCTTTGTTTGGCACCCTCAATGTCGCCACTCTCTACATCGCACACCACGCCAAAGAGTGCGCTCTTGGCATAGAGTGACGAGGTTGTGCCCACCTGTGCAAAGGCATCGGCGGCGGGGGCAAATTGTTTGCTGTGGTAGAGTGTCCAGCCACGCAGGTAGCGCATCGTGTCGAGCGCTGCGGGGGTATAGTCGTCGGCGAGGGTGTGGGTGAGGGTCAGCGCATCGCGCAGGAGTCCCTTTCCAATAAGGTAGTTGCCAAAGTTGTAGTCGGCGAGTGCCGAGCGCTGGGCGTGGGCACTGCCGAGGGTTGCGAAAACCACCACCAATATGCACAAAAATCTCTTCATCGGCGGTAGCGTTTAGGGTCATCCTCGATAAGTCCTCGGGAGTTTGTGGGCACTCCCACACGCCCAATCTTGGTGTTGCGTACGGCACGGTCGAGGCCATAGATGATGGCCATAGGCGAGCCATACTCCTTGACCAACTCCTTGAAATAGGCAGTGTTGGTGTCTGTATAGCCTCCGGGGGAGCATATCTCGGGGTAGATGTAGTTTTCCCAGATCCACATCGCACCGCTCGCCGAATGGTAGAGGGGCGAGAGGGTGGTGTGTCCCTCCACGATGCCGTAGGGTACTGCTTTACGCTCTCTTTGTACCCTCTGCTTGCCACCTTCGCGCAGGAGTTCCATATCGCTCCTCTGTGCCGAAGCACCAAGTGGGGCGAGGAGTAGCACAACGAGTGCCACAAGGGTGCGTATATGTCGTCTGCGGAGTATCAATTGCCAAAGAGTTTCGCGGGATCAATATTTTTGTGCTTTGCGTCGGCGGGCACCTGAAAGTCAAACAGGGGCGACTGCGCCTCGCTGTCGAAAAGCAGGTTGGAGTAGGTCGAGAGCGTCACGAGCGAGTCGCGCTTGGCGGTATATTCGATCTCGGTGATACGCATAGGGATGGGTAGGCGCTCATATTGATACTGCGAGAAGTAGAGCTTGCGCATAGCCTCACCCTTGGCGTTGTAGTAGATCATACAGATGGGCAGGTGGTTTTGGAACACGACCTCCACCATTGCGGTTGTCAGGGAGCTCTGGGGGGTGAAGGTCTTGATCAGGAGCCCATCCTCGCTGCGGATGGAGCTCTGGTTGTAGCCATACATAGGCAAACCCATATCCACATAGCCTCCCGAGGCGAAGATGGCTATCGTCTCCCTGCTCGATGCAAGTTCCTTGTCGCTAACGATTGCCACCTCATTGATCGAAGGGTCATAGAGGCGCATCTCGCCCTTCTGGTTGGTGAGGGTTATGAGGTGCTTGGGCTTGTGTTGCTCCACAATCATACGACCGTCGGGGTGGAGGCAGATGCTTCGTTCTGTGGTCATCTTCTTGCCCGAGGCCACCTGCACACTCTTCTCGTCGATCGAGAGGCGTATCTGTGCCCCCGCCACAATGGGCAGAAGGAGTACCAAGAGGGCAAAGAGTCGTTTGCTCATAGTATCTTGCTTGAAAAAAAGGGTTCTACATATAAAAAACGGGGCGAAAGCTTCGCCCCGTAAAGATACATCTAATTTTTGAATTAGAACAAGTCAGCCCAGAGAATAACTTTGGGGTTGTTGTAGTATTTCTTGTTGATTTTGCCATTCTGAATATATTCGAGAGTGAACACAACAGCGTCAATCCAACCAAGAACACCGCAAGTTACCAAGTAGGGAGCAGCCATCCAGATCTGGGTACCCAGATAGTAACGGTGAAGACCACACCAGCCAGTTACCCAGCTAAGAAGGGTAGCTACCAGAGGATCTGCGTTGTTGGTGAGCTGGATCATATTTGCGGGAGCAACGGGAGCCGAAGCCTCCATAACCATCTCTACCGAGTTCTCAACGAGTGCGTCAATAGCTGCGTCGTTTGCTACGTAGTTGTTTGCCGAAGCCACGAGGGACATCAAAGCAACTGCCAAAGTAAGAACAAGTTTCTTCATAATTGTAAGGTTTTTTTAATTGAGTTAAACTTTTGTTAGGTTTGTTGTTTCTCTGTGTGTGGCAAAAGAATCTCTCTCTGGGACCCTTTGCTATCACAAATATAGAACTTTTTCTTTACAAAACCCAATTTGGGGTAGTTTTTTTTCTCAACAGCTTCTGAACAGACTTATCAACAGTGCACCAAAATCGCATCGTAGTGCTCTCTGGGGCTGTTTTTGGGGGGGGTGGAGCAAAAGGGGTAGGAGTGAGCGAATGTCGCCCTCCACACGCCGTGTGGCGGCTCCTTGTCGATACCTATTATTTATATATAGACAAGAAGATGGGTGCGACAATGCCCATCCGGCAACATCGCACCCATCTTGGAAATTACTATCCGACTATCGAACAGCTACAAACTCTTTGCCGTCGGGCATACGGAAGGTGATGCTCTCTACATTGAGCATATCGTTCACGATGCAGAACGAAGCAGTCTTGGTCAGACCATCCCACAACGACTTGAAGTCGCGAGCGATGTTCAGAGGAACTGCAACGGTGAACTCACCGTAGTTGTTCTCGATGATGCCGAAGCTCTCGCTCTCTGCATTGTATACGCCGAGAGTGAGTTGGAGAATGACATTCTTACCGCGCTCTTTGATATACTCAACCTCTGCCTCGTCGGTGAGTTTCTCTTTGAGGGCTGCGATGGTCTCCTCATTCACCCTCGAAGCATACTGTGCCTCGGTCTCGAACTCGTCTTTTGCCTGGAACACTGCAAGCTTGGGAGCCATATACTCGTTTGCATAGTTGGAGAACTTCTGGTAGTAGAGATACTCTTTGCACCTGTCGGCAGCCTCCTCTACGGTGTAGATTACGGGAACAACCTCCGAACCGGTACGGTTGATGTAGCCCCACAACTCGTTGATGCTTACGAGTGCCACGCCATCCACGAAGTCGGAGATGGTTGCATATTTGGGTGCGGTGATGCCCCTACCGTTCTTGTCGATAAGACCACACTTGCCTTCGAGTTTCACCCAAGTGATGCCACCCTCGAAGTTACCAATCTCGTCGTAGATGGGAGCGAGAACCTCGTCGTACTTGATGTCGATGAAGCCCCATTTGCCGTCGGCTTTCACTTTCGCTACGCCGTCGATCATCTCGCCGATCTCGCTATACTTCATAGGAGCAACCTCCTTGCCATCGATGTCGATGAAGCCCCATTTGCCATCCGAGCAAACCTTTGCAACGCCATATACGAAGTCACCAACCTCGTCGTACATCACGGGGATAATCTCGCGATACTGGGTGTTGAGGAAGCCCATCTTGCCACCAATCTTCACCCTTGCAAGGCCATCTACAAAGTCGCCAACCTCCTCATATTTGGGAGTTACAACAACCTTACCATCGTGGTTTGCCCAGCCATACTTGCCATCCAAGCAGATCTTCGAAAGACCGGTGATATCCCACTCGCCAACCTCGTCGTAGATGACGGGAAGAATCTCCACGCCGGCGCGGTTTACGAAGCCATACTTACCACCGGCGCACGCTTTTGCAACGCCACCCTCGTCGAAAGTGCCAATCTCGCTATACTGTTTCTCGCTGAGAGGTTTGCCGTCGATGCCGATCCAGAAGTAAACATCGTCCTTCTTAACCATTGCATAGCCCTGAGTGAATGCCCAAACTGCATCATACTGTGCGGGGATAATCATCGTACCTGCTACGTTGCAGAAGCCCCATTTGCCATCGAGCTGGATGGGAGCGAAGCCCTCGTCGAAGTGGAGCGAACCGATGAACTTGGGAGTAACGGTGATGATACCCTTGGTGTCGATCTTGAACCAAGTGTCACCACTCTGGATGCGTGCATAACCCTCGGTGTCGAAGGGCTCGGCGCCGTTGTATTTAACGCTGATAACCTCCTCGCCATTGCGGTTGAGGAAGCCCCATTTGCCGTCGCGAGCCACCCTTGCCAAGCCGTTTGCGTCGAAGTCATCCGCAACCTCATACTGAATAGCGATGAACTCTGCGCCCGATTTGTTTACCCAGCCAAATTTGCCGTCGAACTTAACCCTTGCCAAGCCCTGGTCGAAGCTGTGTACGTCGTCATATTTGAGGGGGATGATAACCTTGCCGGCCTGGTTGATCCAACCATACTTGCCGCCAACATTAACCCAAGCGAAGCCCTCCGAGAAGTTGCCTGCGTCGTCGTAGTTGAGTTTGATGGCCTCTTTGCCACGTGCATTCACGAAGCCCCATTTGCCACCAGTGTATTTGCCATCTTCCCAGATACCCTTGGTGCTCACGCGAGCCAAACCATCGGAGAAGATGTCTGCATAGTCGTAGCTGACGCGAACAGCTGCTTTACCTTTGGCATTGTAGAAGCCCCACTTACCACCGGAGTAGTTGCCATTCTCGTCATAGACACCCTTCACGCTAACCCTTACGAGGCCACCTGCGAAGTCGTCTGCATAGTCGTTCTTGGCGGGGATAACCTTCTTACCCTCGACATTGATATAGCCATATTTGCCCTTTGCGTCGCGGAATTTGGCAAGGCCCTCCTCGTTGAACGCCCAAACGGCCATATTGTTCACCTTCAAGATCTCCTTACCGGTAGCGTCGATCCAGCCCCATTTGTTCTCGCCGAGCGAAGCCATTGCAAGGCCGTTCTCGCCAAAGGCGCCAAGTGCGGTGTATTTGATAGGCACTACTTTCTTACCCTCGGTGTTGATCATACCATAGAGGTCGCCCTGTTTAACCCATACGATACCTGCGTCGGTCCAATCGCCTACCTCACAATAGACAACGGGAGAGATGAGTGCACCGGTGCGGTTGATCCAGCTCATAAGGTCGCCCTGGGCAACCTTTGCGATACCATTGGCATCCCAAGCCCAGAGTTTGGTGTACTCCACGCGGGTGACAGCCCTACCGGTGATGTCGATCCAACCGTAGAGCTCGCCCTGGCGGATCCAGTTGAAGCCATCCTCGCTCCACTCGCCAACCTCGTCGTTGATGATGGGAACAATCTCCCTACCTGCACGGTCTACCCAACCGATGTAGTTCTCAACGGTTACGAGTGCCAAACCATTCTGTGCATACTCTGCGAAGGTGTCGTATTTCACGGGAGCAACCTCGCGGCCGTCGAGAGCAACGATACCATATTTGCCGTCGATGCTAACCCTTGCAAGACCTGCGATGAACTCGCCGATGGTGCTGTATTTGGCGGGGGCGAGGACACGGCCGGTTGCGTGAACCAAACCATATTTGCCATCCACCATAACTTTTGCGATGCCGATGTCGTTGAACGAACCGATCTCGTCGTAAACCACCGAGAGAACCTCAACACCCTCTTTGCTGATAAGGCCCCACTTGTTCTGGCTCCTTACGAGCGAAAGGCCGCGCTCATTCCACTCGCCAACCTCGTCGTATTTGTTCTCCGAGAGGCGTTTGCCAAGGCTGTTGATCAGACCATAGAGGCCCTCTTTGGTAGTCCAAGCCAGACCCTCCTCGTTGAACTCGCCGATGGAGTCGAACTGGGGTTTGATGAGCTCCTTACCGGTCTTGCTGAGGATACCCACGAGGCCATCGATCTTGATGTTTGCGGTACCATTGTCGTTCCATTTGCCGGCTTCATCATATTTAACCTTTGCGATGGTCTTACCCTCGCGGTTGATTACGCCCCATTTGTCGGACTGTTTGATCCAAGCCAAACCGTCTGCCGAGAAATCGGTAACCTCCTGATAGCGCACGCGGATAATCTCCTTGCCCTCCTTGTTGATCATACCATAGTTGTCCTCGATGCGAACAACTGCGGTGCCCGACTCGGTGAAGTCTTCGATGTGGTCATATTTGGGCTTCACGACAACCTTGCCCTCGCGATTTACCACACCAAACTTGCCATCCTCCTGAACTTTGCAAAGACCATCGATGGAGAAGTCGCCCAACCACTCATAGCGAGGGCGAACAACCTCATTACCGGTCTTGGTGATGAAACCCCAAAGGCCCTTCGAGTTTTTCACTTTTGCCAGACCGTCGGGAGCAAATTCCTCGGCAACATCATACTTTGCCTTGATGAGCCAATTGTCCTTGGTGTCCACGTAGCCCCATTTGCCACGCGCATTTTTCTTGGGAGTCAGATCCTGCGCCAGCGAAGGAAGGCACAGCATAGTCGCCAAGAGAACCACAAAAAGTCGTTTCATAGTTTTAATGTTTTAGTTATTAGTTGTTTATGTGTTGTTTTTGTTCGCTTTGGGAAGAGAATGGCGTTGGGTGTGTGGGTGCCATAGACTTCGAAAGAGAGCGTAGTCTACGCCAAAGATATATTATTTTTGGCTGAAAGCAAAATTTTTTTCACCTTTTATTTATATATGGTAATCGGAATTGTCCGAGGAATTGCCACCGATGGAGGTGAGTGTGAGGGGATTTGGTGTGAGGGGGCACGAAAATTGCCCCCTCGGGATTTGAAGTGCGGACCCCTTGCCTCCCGTCGAGGGGCCGTTTGGCGGGGGGGTGAAGAAGAAAAATCGAAAAAAAATGCTACTCGGTTGTAAATTAACCAAATAATAGTGTATATTTGCAGTCCGAATTTGAGAAAAGGAATTTTTTATAAACTAATTTTATAAATACATATAGTTATGACCAAAGCAGATATCGTAAACAACATCGCCAAAGAGACTGGCGTGGAGAAAGCACTCGTTCAGCAGGTTGTAGAGGCTTTTATGGAGAATGTAAAAGGTTCTTTGATTGAGAACGAGCCCGTATATTTGAGGGGTTTTGGTAGCTTCATCATCAAGGAGCGCGCACAGAAAGTTGCTCGCAACATCTCGAAGGGTACCACCATCACCATCCCCGCACACAACATCCCCGCATTCAAGCCCGCAAAGAGCTTCGCAAGCAAGGTGAAATAATCAATTAAAATTATAAACCAAACTAAAATTTAAGTACTATGCCTAACGGTAAAAAAAGGAAAGGTCCCAAAATGGCGACTCACAAACGTAAAAAACGTCTGCGCAAAAATCGTCATAAACACAACAAGAAATAGGTTGTTGGTTTACCCTTAAAAGAAAAAATAGAGCACAAAAGCCTTTCGAGGTTTTTGGCTTTATTTTTTCGTGAAGGGGGCTTTGTGCCCCCGTTGCCTCCTCCTATTACTGAAAATAGGAAACCACTCGAAAACAATGAATAGAGAACTGATTATCAACGTAACACCCTCCGAAGTAACTATCGCCCTTGTCGAGGACAAACAGCTCGTCGAGCTGGACAAGGAGAGTTGCAAAAGCGGATTTGCGGTGGGCGACATCTACTTGGGCAAGGTGCGAAAGATTATGCCCGGTCTGAATGCCGCATTCGTCAATATCGGCCACGAGAGGGATGCCTTCATCCACTTCCTCGATCTGGGCCCACAGTTCACCACGCTCCACAAACTCGTGGCGAATCTGTCGACGAAACAGAAAAACGTGCGAATCGAGAGTCTGAAACTCGACCAGCCCTTGGGTAAAACGGGCAAATTGGCGAGCTATATTGCGGGCGGACAGCCCATTATGGTGCAGATTGCCAAGGAGGCAATCTCGACCAAAGGTCCACGATTGACATCGGACATATCTCTCGCAGGTCGCAACGTAGTGCTTATTCCATTTACAAACAAAATATCCATATCCCAAAAGATTCGTTCCAACGAAGAGAAAAAACGACTCAAACGCATCTGCGACAAGGTGTTGCCCAAGAACTACGGTGTGATTATCCGTACGGCTGCACAGGGTAAGAGCGACATCGACATCGAGCAGGACATCCTCTCGCTCATCAGGCGCTGGGAGGGCGCGTTGGAGGGAATCAAAACCAAAGTGGCACCCAACCTGTTGTTGAGCGAGATGAGTAGGGCAAACACCATCATCCGCGACTCGCTCAACTCGTCGTTCAACGCTATCCACGTGAATGACGAAACGATCTACAACGAGATTAGGGACTATATCTCGGTCATCGCGCCCGAGAAACTCAAAATTGTCAAACACTACAAGGGCACCCAGCCCATCTTCGACAACTTCGATATCTCGCGCCAGATCAAGTCGCTCTTTGCCAAATACGTATCGCTCAAAAGGGGCGCCTATCTGATCATCGAACACACCGAGGCTATGCACGTCATCGATGTCAATAGTGGCAACCGTGCGAAGGTGGCCGATGATCAGGAGAGTACGGCTATGGATGTTAACCTCTCGGCTGCGGCCGAAATCGCTCGTCAGTTGCGCTTGCGCGATATGGGCGGTATTGTGATTATAGACTTCATCGACCTCCATAAGGCGGAGAATCGCCAGAGGCTCTATGAGGAGATGCAGAAGCTGATGGCTACCGACAAGGCAAAACACACCATTTTGCCCCTCACTAAGTTTGGCCTGATGCAGATTACTCGCCAGAGGGTGCGCCCCGAGGCGATCAGCAAGGCGGAGGAGACCTGCCCGACGTGTGGCGGTACGGGCAAGATTTCGCCCTCCATACGTATGGACAAACAGATCGAGAACCAGATTGCCTACTACGCCATCGAGAAACGTCGTCGCAGGTTGGGTATCGTTGTGAACCCCGTTATGGCGGCCTACCTCACCAAGGGAGGTCTGTGGAGCATCCGTCGCAAGTGGCGCAGGCGCTATCTGTGCGACATCCGCCTGCACGTGGACCAGTCGATGGGTGTTGTGGAGTTCAAGGTGGTGGATAAGAAGCGCCAAGAGCTGAAATAAAAATACCAATTTTGAAAAGCGAAAACAATTCCATACAGGAGATTGTTCAGCGAGCCGCCCGTGTTGCCCCCACCAAGGAGCTCATCGGGAGAATTGAGAGCCGAACCGTGACAGAGATTACCTCTCTGGCAGGTTCGGCTTTTGCTCTATATCAGTCGGTTGTGGCTCGTAAGATGGGCGGTGTGCACATCTGCGTGGCGGAGGATAGGGACTCGGCTGCCTACCTTGCCGGCGACCTCTATGGGCTTGCCGATGCAGAGAGGGTAATGTTCCTGCCGTCGAGCTATAAGCGCTCCATCTGCTATGGTGGAGAGGATGCATCGGGTGTGGTTCAGCGCACCTCGGCATTGGAGGCTATCCGCAACCACAAGGGGGGATACCTGATTGTCTGCACCTACCCCGAGGCTCTTGCCGAGTCGGTTGTTTCGGTGGAGAGCGTCTGTGAGAATGTCGTGGAGATAGGAGCCGGCGAGCGCATCTCCATGACGGCACTCCAAGAGAGGGTGGAGGGGCTCGGCTTTGAGAGGGTGGACTTTGTCCACGAACCGGGACAGTACTCCATCAGGGGTGGTATTTTCGATGTCTTCTCCTATTCGGAGAATAAACCATTCAGGTTGGACTTCTTTGGTGACGAGGTGGAGAGTGTGCGTCGCTTCGACCTCTCCTCGCAGCTCTCCACGGAGAGGGTTGCAAGCATCAGGGTGTTGCCCAACTTGAAGAACTTTTCGGCAGATCAGAAGGTTGCCGTCAGTGAATATGTGGGTGAGGCTGTGTGGTGGATGACCAACCTCGACCATACGCTCACAAAGATAGACGACCTGCGTCGCAAACTCCTCACCGATAGCGACGATCCGGCGACAGATGCCCGCAGGGTAACATCGGCAAAGGCCTTTTTGGCGACGACCGAGGGGGCTGCGATGGTGCTCCTGCGCCCTTCGGTGAGGCGTGAGTCAACGGGCTCGGTGGCATTTGCGACCACCCCGCAGGCGGCCTTCAACAAACAGTACGATATGCTCGCCGACGATATTGAGGCGAGGGCGCAGCAGGGATATACGACCTATCTCCTCTCGGAGAACCGCACGCAGTTTGAGCGCTTGGAGAATGTCCTTGCCGCCACCCACCGCAAGGCCCACTTCGAGCCGATGAAGATGACTCTCCACGAGGGTTTTTCGGATAGGTTGTTGAGGGTGAGCCTCTATACGGACCACCAGATTTTCGACCGCTACCACCGCTACAATCTGCGAGGAGAGATAGACCGCAAGGAGAGCCTCACGATTGCCGAGCTCAACAGGCTCAAAATAGGTGACTACGTGGTCCATATCGACCACGGCGTGGGACAGTTCGGCGGCCTTGTGCGCTCGGTGGAGAATGGCAGGGAGATGGAGTCGGTGAAGATTGTCTATAAGGAGGGCGATGTGCTGCTGGTGAATGTCCATTCGCTCCACCGCATCTCGCGCTACAAGAGTAAGGATAGCGACGCTCCTCCACGCATCTACCGCCTCGGTGCGGGTGCTTGGCAGAGGGTGAAGGAGGCGACCAAAAAGGCGGTTAAGGATATCGCCCGAGAACTCATAAAACTCTATGCCGAGAGGAAGGCGAGCGGAGGTTTTGCCTTCTCGCCCGACAGCTACCTGCAATATGAGTTGGAGAGCTCGTTCCAATGGGAGGAGACCCCCGACCAGCAGAAGGCTGTGGAGCTCATCAAGACAGATATGGAGTCCAAGGAGCCGATGGATAGGCTCGTGTGCGGCGATGTGGGCTTTGGTAAGACGGAGGTCGCTGTGAGGGCGGCTTTCAAGGCGGCGTGCGACAGCAAGCAGGTGGCCGTTCTGGTGCCCACAACCATCCTCTCGCTCCAACACTACCGCACCTTTGCGAGCCGTATGAAAGGACTCCCCGTGAGGGTCGATTACCTCTCGCGCACGCGAACCACAAAGGAGGTGAAACAGATTTTGGCCGACCTTGCCGAGGGTAAGATCGATATCATCGTGGGCACCCATAAGCTCCTTGGCAAGGAGGTGAAATTCAAAGATTTGGGTCTGCTTATTATCGACGAGGAGCAGAAGTTTGGCGTGGCGCACAAGGAGAAACTGCGCCAATTGAGTGTGAGTGTCGATACCCTCACTCTGACCGCCACCCCCATCCCCCGTACGCTCCAATTTTCGCTTATGGGTGCGAGGGATCTGTCGGTCATCTCCACACCGCCCCCCAACCGACAGCCCATTATCACCGAGTCCCACACCTTCGACGAGGCAATCATCAAGGAGGCTCTCGACTTCGAGCTCGATAGGGGTGGTCAGGTCTATTTCCTGCACAATAGGGTGGATGACATAGAGCGCATAGCGGCACTCGTGATGAAACTGCGCCCGACGGCAAAGGTGGTCGTGGGACACGGACAGATGCCCGCCGCACAGCTCGAAAGGCTCATTATGGACTTCATCTATGGCGAGTATGACGTGCTTGTGGCTACGACCATCATTGAGAACGGTATCGACATCCCCAATGCAAATACAATCATCATCAACCACGCCCATCGCTTCGGACTCAGTGAGTTGCACCAGCTCCGTGGTCGTGTGGGCAGGAGTGACAGAAAGAGTTTTTGTTATCTCCTCTCGCCCCCCGACGAATTGCTGACGAGCGATGCAAGGCGCAGGCTCAGAGCTATCGAGGAGTTCTCCGACTTGGGCTCGGGATTCAACATTGCGATGCAGGATTTGGATATCCGTGGTGCGGGTAACCTCTTGGGTGCCGAGCAGAGCGGTTTTATTGCCGATATGGGCTTCGAAACCTACCAGAAAATTCTCGCCGAGGCGATTACGGAGCTTCGCACCGAGGGTACGGAGGGACTCGATGAGGTGTTGGGCGAGGGTGTGGCGGAGATTACCCTGCCCGACGATGTGCGCTACGTCACGGACTGTCAGGTCGAAACCGACCTTGCGGCGCTGCTGCCCGACAGATATGTGGGCTCGACGAGCGAGAAACTGCAACTCTACCGCCGTCTGGATGGCATCACCGAGGAGGGAGAGATAGAGCGTTTCGTGAGGGAGCTGACCGACCGATTCGGACAGATGCCGGCGGAGGCAAAAACACTTGTGGACATCGTGCGCCTACGTTGGAGGGCTGTGGCGCTCGGCATAGAACGTGCAAAGGTCAAGAATGGCCTGATGCTCCTCTGGTTCCCCGCCGATGGCAAGAGCCTCTACTACAAGAGTGGCATTTTCAGTGGTATTTTGCGCTACATCACGACGCGTGCCGATAAATTTGTTCTCAAACAGAACAACAATCGAGTCTATCTGGTCGTTAGAGATGTGGATAGTATTGCCCTCGGATGTGATGTGCTCGACGAGTTGAGCGCAGTGCTCGGACGTGCAAATGGGTGAAAAACTCCCCCTGAAATGAGAAAAAATAGCCTTTTGTGCCACGAAAATGGGGTCGGAAAGAAAAAATAGTTTGCAAAACGAGGAAAAAATACGATATTTGCGAGATTTATATAGACTACGTCTATAATGGGTAGGAAAAGAAACGAAAAGAAAAGATGAATTTGAGAACAAAAATAGCGACTGTGGTAGCGATGATTGCCCTGCTTTTGGGTGCCTTCGATGCCTCGGCACAGAGCAGTCTGAACACCTATTCGCCCTATACCTTCTATGGCATCGGTGATATCCACCAAGAGGGCAACGCCGCCATCCGAGCAATGGGTGGCGCAGGTGTCGGCTTCCGCAACTACCTCTATGTAAACTCACTCAACCCTGCATCGTACAGCTCGGTGAGGGGCAACTCTTTCCTCTCCAACTACGATATGGAGGGACAAAACTTCTATGCACGCACCACAGAGGCCAAAACCTCCTACAATACTTTCAACATCAGGGATATCTCCATGTCGTTCCCAATGGTGAAGGGCTTGGGTGCGGGCGTAAGCATTATGCCATATAGCTCGGTGGGCTACAATGTCAGCTACTACGATCCCAGCCCCGAAGTGCAGGGAGGCATCGGTCAGATGTTCTACAACTACTCGGGCTCGGGCGATGTGACACAGATCAAGGCCGGCTTGGGCTATGAGATATTCAAGAACTTCTCGGTGGGTGCCGACCTTATCTACTACCACGGCAGCATCCTCCGCACGTTCAGCGCACTGCCCACCTCCATTACGGGTAGCGGCTCCTATTACACTTTGAGTGGCAACTCCACAGAGCGCATCAACAGTTTCTTCGGTAAGCTCGGTGCACAGTGGACCCCTATCGCCACCGACGAAACAGTGTTGACCATCGGTGCCACTTGGCAGATTGGCGGCAGGATGAATGGCGAAATAGAGACACGAGTGCCTATCAATAGTATTCTTGCCCCCGGTGAGTATGCCGTGAATGAGGTTAGCCCCTCCACCTTCACGATGCCCTCGATGTATGCCGTGGGCTTCTTCCTCCACCGTCCCAGATATAGTGTGGGTGCCGACTATGAGTTCGCCGATTGGGGCTCGCGCAACGAGGGCGATGCGAAGGCCAACCTCGCATTCCGCAATACCAACACCCTGCGCGTGGGTGGTCAATATACCCCCAACCCCGGTGATGTGCGCAACGCCTTCAATCGTTTTACCTACCGTGCAGGTGTGAGATGGGAGCAGTGCTATGTGGTGCTCAACGACCAGCCCATCAGCGATGTGGCGCTCACCTTTGGCGTGGGCATCCCCTTGCGTATGACGGGCCTCTCCAATGTCAACCTCGGCTTGGAACTCGGACAGCGTGGCACCACCAAGGCGGGACTCTCGCGCGAGAACTACCTGAAATTCACCGTTGGTTTCAGTCTGTTTGGCGAGGATTATTGGTTTGTGAAAGTTAAGTACGATTAGTAGCCCTGTAACTCACAGAGTAGAGCCGAGCCGAGTCGAGTCAGGCAGTGATACGCAGTATCCGCCCAAAAGTTTTTAGCGTCGCTTTTTTGCAAAAAAAAGTGACAGAAGAGAGAAGAAAAAACAACAAAACAAAAAATATACAACAAAAACGCTAATACCAATGAAACGAATCGTAATCAAATCGATGGTTGTGCTTTCGCTTATGATGGCGGGCACTATGAACACTGTAACCCTTATGGCCAATACCGTGGAGAGCCAGCAGGTAGACGAAACACCCGAGCAGCGCAAAGCTCGCGAGAAAGCCGAGAAGGCTGCTGCAAAGCAGGCAGAGAAGGAGCGCAAAGCTCGTGAGAAAGCCGAGAAAGCTCGCCTCGCAGAGGAGGAGAAGATCGCCAAGATTATCGCTGCACAGAAGGCTGCTGCCGCAAAGAGTGGCGTTGTTGAGGAGCAGAAACCTGCTACCACCTATGGTCCCGAGTGGGGTGAGAACGCAACTGCTGCCGAGAGGGAGGAGAATGTGCGTATCTTCAACTTCTTCCAGGATGCCTACAACAACAAGGAGTATGACAAAGCATTGGAGTATATGAGCACTCTGATTCAGAACTGCCCCAAAGCTCGTAGTAATATCTATGTTTACGGTGCTACCATCTACCGTAACAAGATCGCTCGCTCGAAGAGCTTGGACGAGAAGAGCGCAAACATCGAGGCTCTTATGAACCTCTACGACGCTCGCCTTGCAGCATTCGCAGACGACCAGAAGTATGGCGAGGTTTACATCCTCAAAACCAAAGCAAAAGACTACTACAAGTATCGCTCGGAGGATAAACAGGGTATGCTCGACCTCTTCCGTAAGGCTATCGAGATCGATCCCGAGGTAGATGCAACATTCATCAACCAGTATTTCACCGTTCTCGTTGAGGAGTATGGCGACTTGAATGTGGAGACCGACCACTTTATGAACGAGTATGAGTTTATGGCTTCGAAGATGGATACCGTTACCGACGAGGAGGCAAAGACCACTTTCGATGCACTTCTCATCAAGTCGGGCGCTGCTGACTGCACCAACTTGGAGCGTATCTTCGGCGAGAGGTTGGCAAATGACCCCGAGAATGCCGCACAGGTAGAGAAAGCCTTCAAACTCTTGGCTCGTAACGACTGCCAGAGCGAGTTCTTCCTTATGGTGGGCGAGAAATACTATGCACAGAACCCCTCGACCGCTGTTGCACAGAGGCTCAGCCGTGTATTTGAGGCCAACAAGAAGTTCGACAAAGCACTCGAATATCTCCGCGCTGCTGTTGAGATCGAGGAGGACGCTGTTATGAAATCGACACTCTGCGTTCAGATTGCAGGTACCGAGCTCTCCGCTGGCGCTTCCAAAGAGGCTGCTACTTGGGCAAAGAAAGCTATCGAGTTCAACGCAGAGAACGGTTCGGCATACCTCTGCCTCGCACAGGCTTATGTTGATGGCGCAACCTGCGAGGGCTTCGAGAAACAGACCGTATTCTGGTTGGCAAGCGATATGATTGCAAAGGCTCGCACCATCTTCGAGGGTAACGAGACACAGCAGGAGGTTTGCAACACCCTCTTGGCAACCTATCGCAACTACTTCCCCAAACAGGCAGACTGCTTCTTCCGCGGTATTCAAGAGGGCGACACCTACACCGTAAACTGCGGTTGGGTATCGGGTACCACCATCGTTAGACCTGCAAAATAGTGATAAAAACTATATTATATAGAGTAGCAATGGTAGCATCCCTTGTCGGGGGTGCTATCTTGCTCTATTCGTGTTCGGACAAAAAGGCGCCCAAGCAGGCAAACCTCGAAACGATGATCACCCAGCAGAGCGACACGCTTACAATGGTCTTCACCAAAAATGGCGTGAAGGAGTATCGTTTCTGGACACCCCTGATGGAGCGCTATGAGTTTGCCCGTGACCCCTATATGGAGTTCCGCAGGGGTATCAACATCATCACCTTCGACTCGCTCGGCAACGACAACTCCAAACTTCGCGCCGACTATGCCATCTTCTATGAGAAGAGGGAACTCTGGGAGACGAGGGGTAATGTTGTGGGCACGGGTGCCGATGGCCGCCAACTCTACACCAATCAGCTCTTCTGGGACCAGAAGACCGACAAGATCTACTCCAATGTGGACTGCAAGATTATCGATGGCTCGGATGTCTTCGTAGGCGAGGGCTTCGAGTCCGACTCGGAGTTCAACGATTGGGTGTTCCGCGAGAGTGAGGGTAGGATGTGGGTTGATGCGTCCCAAGAGTAGCGAGCATATCTCGTGGGCGAGTGTGCCTTGTGGGTGCTTTTTGCACCAACCTTCGGCTCGCAAGTTCCTCATTTACCTCTTGTAAACTGCGGACTTGCTCGCTCGGATTGGCACAAAAATCCCTCCACAAAACCCACTCGCGGGGGGGGATTTTATTAAGGACTTTAATGTCCCTAACCTCCCTAAATTCCCAGATTGAGGTAGAGCATAGGTTACACTAAAAGTGCCGTA
>JAEIGA010006170.1_pt1 | contig 18242 bp, 17 predicted proteins | sample 9270691 | NCBI WGS metagenome assembly JAEIGA01 (sample SAMN17057246, study PRJNA624740) | gut metagenome | biome: biome; isolation source: fecal sample | host: Bos grunniens | place: China: Xizang | collected 2019
GCCGTACCGAGATTGCCCGTGCTGTGGCTATCAACCCCTCGTTTATTCTCCTTGACGAACCCTTTGCAGGTGTCGACCCTATTGCTGTTGAGGATATCCAGAGCATCGTAGGTACACTTAAGGATAAGAACATCGGTGTTATCATCACCGACCACAATGTCGACGAGACACTTGCCATTACCGACCGCACATACCTCCTCTATGAGGGTAAGATTCTAAAGACGGGTACTGCCGAGGATTTGGCTGCCGACGAGATGGTGCGTCGTGTATATCTCGGTAGCAACTTCGAGCTACGTACATCGCCACAGATGAAGCGTCAGCAACGTGAGCAGGAGGAGCGTGAGCGTGAGGAGGCGTTGCGTGCCTTAGGTCATGTCAACGAGAGTGTTGATGACGACGACTTAGATGAGGATAACGAATAACACAATATATGGATAGTACGGTTCCTTTAGGGAATAGATTACAGGGTAGGGTAACACCCCCATGTTCTAAGAGCTATGCTCAGCGTGCCTTGGCAGCAGCACTTCTCGCCTCGGGACGCACAACACTTCGTGGCATCGAGTTATGTAACGACACCCGCTCGGCAATAGCCGTCATAAAGGCTCTGGGTGCTTCAGTCGAGATTGTAGACCAAAACATGCTTATTATCGAGGGAGGTCTTGCTCCCAAGACCACTACATTGAATGTCGGCGAGTCGGGACTCGCTGCCCGCCTCTTCACGCCTATTGCCTCGCTCTATGATGATGCTATATGTGTCGATGGCGAGGGTACGCTCAAGCATCGCCCCATGTCGATGATGATTGAGCCGCTGAAGGAGCTTGGCGTTGAGGTGCGTGATGGTGGCGGAAGGCTACCTATCGAGGTTAAGGGCCCTATGCGTGGCGGACGTGTGGTTGTCGATGGCTCTATGTCGTCGCAGTTTATCACAGGTCTGCTTATAGCACTTCCGGTAGCCGAGCGTGACACCACTATCGAGGTGCATGGCGCTGTATCTACGCCATATATCGATATGACACTTGATACTCTTAAGCGCTTCGGCATTGAGGTTATGTATCACGAGGGCGACTATTCGGAGTTTTACATCGAGGGAGGACAGCACTACGAGGCTATCGACTACACCATCGAGTGCGACTGGAGCGCTGCTGCTGCTATCATGGTTGCTGCAGCCATCGCTGGCGAGGTTACAATATCTAACATATCTACACTATCACGTCAGGCCGACACGGCTATTTGTCGTGCCTTGGAGCGTGCTGGAGCATCACTTATCATTGAGCAGGATACCATTACCGTGGCACATCGTAAGCTCGAAGCCTTTACCTTCGACGCTACGCAGTGCCCCGACCTCTTTCCCGCTCTTGTAGCCTTGGCGGCAGCCTCAGAGGGCGTGACGACGCTCTATGGCATTGAGCGTCTGCGTGGCAAGGAGAGCGATAGAGCTGAGGTGCTCAGGGACGAATATGCAAAGCTCGGTATCGACATTGAACTTGACTACGACGAGAATGTTATGCGTGTTGTGGGCGGTGAGCCTCATGCCGCAAAGGTCGATAGCCATGACGACCACCGTATAGCAATGTCGTTGGCAATCACTGGTCTGCGCCTTGATGAGGAGCTTTGTATCAAGAACCGAGAGTGTGTGGCAAAGAGCTATCCTTCGTTTTTTGAGGATTTGGAGTCGTTAAAGATGAAGTAACGTGAATAATACCTTTGGCAATATACTAAGAATGACAATCTTCGGTGCTTCGCACTCCGAGGAGCTTGGCATCATGCTCGACGGTCTGCCCTCGGGTATTAGGCTATGTGCCGAAGACTTTGATAATGATTTAGAGCGTCGTCGCCCACAATCTAAGGGCGAGACACCCCGCCATGAGGCCGATGTGCCGATTATTGAGGGTCTTGATGCTGAGGGGCTTACAACGGGTGGGCGAGTAACCATAAAATTCCGAAACGAGAATCGTAAGTCGGGCGATTACTCCCATTTGCGTCTTCACCCACGACCCTCGCATGCCGACCTTACGCAGCGTGTTAAGTATGGCGAGGAGTATAATCTTGCTGGCGGTGGCATAGCCTCTGGTCGCATGACCGTGGCTCTTGTTGCTGCGGGCGTTGTGGCCAAGAAGCTGCTTGAGGGATATAGTTTTAAAACTGAGCTTGTGAGTGTCGGCGGTGTTGCTGATAGCTCTGACTTTGAGCGAGTTATTGCCGAGGCACGTGCTGCGGGCGACTCTGTTGGCGGTGTTGTCGAGTGCCGAGTGTCGGGCGTTGAGCGAGGCCTTGGCGAGCCATTTTTCGACTCGATAGAGAGCGTCGCTTCGCATCTACTCTTCTCGATACCTGGCGTTAAGGGTGTTGAGTTTGGCGATGGCTTCGAGGGTGCTAAGAGGCGTGGCTCGGAGCGTAACGATATGATTATTAGCGATAATGGTAAGACCCTTACAAATAACGAGGGTGGCATCAATGGAGGTATTGCCAATGGCAATGACATTGTTGTGCGTGTTGCCATAAAGCCTACGCCAAGCATAGCAAAGATGCAGCAGACATTTAATTTCGAGAGTAATACCATTGCTAAGCTACACATCGGTGGTCGTCACGATGCCTGCATCGCTCGTCGTGCTATGGTTGTTGTTGAGGCTATGATGGCCTTTGCTCTTGCCGATCTAAGACTGCAACACAATGGCAACTCGTAGAGAGATATTTAATAGGTTGCGTGATGTCGCATCTGAGCTATATGGCGACGATGAGGCTCGCCATATTGCCGAGATGATAGTACTATCACGAGGCACCATGAGTCGTAATGAGTTTCTTGTTGAACCTAATAAGGAGCTTGAAATCAGTGATATAGAGGATATTATTGCGCAGTTGCGAGCATGGCGACCTGTGCAGTATATCATTGGTGTTGCCACGTTCGACGACCTCGAGCTTGAGGTGTGCGAGGGTGTGCTCATTCCACGCCCCGAGACCGAGGAGCTCGTGGAATGGGTTGCCTCCGAGGCTAATACAGATGCCAAGATTGTAGACGTGTGTACAGGCTCGGGCTGCATAGCCCTGGCGCTGCGTCGCAGATTGAAAGAGAGTAGGGTGTGGGGCATCGACATCTCACCTGAGGCACTTGCGATAGCTCGTCGCAACGGCGCAAAAAATCTCTTAGATGTTGGGTTTTTGGAGGGTGATGCTCTTGGTGACTTTGCGCAACTCATCGATTCTAAGGTCGATATAGTGGTGTCTAATCCTCCATATATCCCTATTAGTGACCGAGGTGCAATGCGCCGAAATGTCACCGACTATGAGCCCTCGATAGCTCTCTTTGTTGATGACGACAATCCGCTTGTGTTCTATCGCTCGATAGCCCGCACAGCTCGCAAGATGTTGTGTGAGAGGGGTAGACTCTATTTCGAGATTTATGAGTATTTGGCTCACGAGATGGTCGATATGCTTTGCGCTGAGGGCTACTCGAACATTATTGTGCGTGAGGACTTTAGAGGTAAACAGCGAATGATATGTGCAGAGAAGAGATAACCGAGCGTAAGAGTCGTGAGCGCAAGCCCAAGACGGCTGAGCAGGCCTTGCAGTCGCTTATGCGCCTATGTGCCCGCAGCGAGAAGTCGTCAGGCGATGCACTGCGCCTTATGCATACGTGGCAGGTGCCTCAGTCGGAACGTCAGGAGGTGCTCAATAGGTTGATTGCCAATAAGTTTATCGATGATTGTCGTTATGCTGAGGCCTATGTACGTGAGAAGTCACGCCTCTCGGGTTGGGGAGCACGCAAAATTGCCATGCAGCTACGTCAAAAGGGTGTTGCTCAGAACATTATCGCCGAGGCGCTCAAACAACTTGATGGCGATGTGGAGCTGCTACGCCTCGTGGAGAGGCTACGTCGCAAGCTGCGCACCACGAAATATTCGTCGGAGTATGAGCTGCGAGGTAAGCTCTTGCGCTATGCTTTGTCGTTAGGCTTCGACTACGATATGGCGCAGCGTGCTGTGGAGGAGTGTGTTGTGGCGCAGGATTTGTGATATCAATATATTTTTCGTATATTTGTGATGTAAACCGAACCGAAATGAGTGATATTAAGCTAAATATGCTTCAGCGCATGGGGCTTGAGCTGTTGTGGGGCTTCAGCTGCATGATGCACGCCATGCCTCGATGGATTCGTTTCGGAGTGTTTCAGCCCTTTATCTACCTGCTGTTTAGGGTTGTTGGCTATCGTCGACGTATGGTCTTGGAGAATCTTCGTAGTTCGTTCCCCGAGAAGAGCGATAAGGATATTCGTCGTATCATGCATAAGTCGTATAATTTCCTTGCTGAGGTTGTCGTTGATACGGTGTCGTTGGCGGGGGCTAAGCCTACGGATAAGGAGCAGTATATACATTGGGATAATGGCGAGGAGCACCGTCAACGTATGGCGGGGCGTGATTGGATAGCTATGGCTACGCACTTTGGTTGCTGGGAGTACTTCTTGCTCTGGTCATGGTTTGCGCAGTCCGACTGTGTGGGTGTCTATCACCCCTTGCGAAGCAAAGTTTTTGAGTGCTACTATCGTCGCTTGCGCAACTTTTCGCCCTATGTCAAGCAGGTGGCAATGAAGGATACCATGCGCCACTTCCTGCGTAATAGGGAGAGTGCTGGAGGCATGGCCATAGGTCTTATCTCTGACCAGAGCCCACTGCTTCGTGCCGATACCGTGTGGTATGATTTCTTGAATCACAAGACCGCCTTTGTTGATGGCGGCGAGAAGATAGCCCTTAAGTTTCACTTGCCCGTATATTTCTGCTATACTCAGCGCCTACGTGCAGGAGAGTACTCAATACGTTTTGACGAGATATATGACGGCGAGGAGCAGGTTGCTGAAAACGAGATTACTCGTCGCTATGTCGAGCGCCTTGAGGCTATGATTAAGGAGCACCCTGAGTTGTGGCTATGGTCGCATAATAGATGGCGACATACGCCCGAGAAGCAGGCTAAGAAGTTTGGAAAATCTACACTTGAATAGCAATGGATATTGTAATCACGTATGTAAATGGTCTTGACCCTGTGTGGCAAGCCGAGTATGAGAAGCATACTAACACACCGATTCTTGAGAAGCGTTTTAGAGATTGGGGCACACTAAAGTACCTGTTTCGTGGTATCGAGAAGAATATGCCCTTCATTCGCAAGGTACACCTTGTTGTCTCGGGCGAGAGCCAAGTGCCCGAGTGGGTTAATCGTGATGAGGTAGATGTGGTATTGCACAGAGATATTATCCCCCAGGAGTATCTCCCTACGTTTAATTGCAATCCTATCGAGATGCACCTGCACCGCATTGAGGGGCTCGACGAGGAGTTTCTATATTTCAACGATGACATGTTCCCCATGAAGGCTTGCAAGCCTACCGACTTTTTCCGTGATGGCAAGGGTGTTATTCGTGTTAGTTATCATCTTTTTGCTCTCGATATGTTCAAGCAGATTTGTCGTAACTCGACACGTGTGGCACGTGAGGCCTTAGGCTTGCGACAGAGTCTTTTCTTTATGCGTCCGCAACATATCTGCTCGCCAATGCTTAAGAGCGAGTGCGAGGAGCTATATGAGATGGTTGAGCCAGCAATACGTAGTTCAATATCACGAGTGCGCACAGGCGAAAATCTCAATCAGTATCTCTTCTTGGATTATATGTATCTTAAGGGAAAGATTATCAATGAGCGTATCTCAAAGAGACACTTCTCTGTAGGTGTTGTCTCGGCAAGCAAGCTGCGTAAGTTTGTTACCCAGCCTACGCATAAAATGGCGTGTATCAACGATGTGCAACTTAGCGAGGAGCGCTACGAGGAGCTACACACACTCCTTCTCGATGCTTTTAATGAGTTGTTGCCCGAAAAATCGAGATATGAGATTTGAGTAGTGAGTAATTAGTAATATTTTCCGCTTTTTATTACTAATTACTCTTCACTCATTAAAACTCGTGCAAAGCACACGTTACTTCTCACTTTTGCCCTTTCACTTGAAACGTGCTACTATCTTTGTCGCTATCTGTGCCATGATAGGTGTGTCGGAGCCGCCACCACGAATCTTGGCACTACGTATCGCCTTGGCAAGCCACGAATACTCCCTGAACAGGTCGAGGCGATAGAATATCGAGTACCAGCCCACCTGCAAGAGTATATCATCAAAGATGCAGGCTACGGGGTTTTTCTCGGTGGGGATATCTCTATATTTAAGATATAGGTCGATGAAGTTTAGGGCATACTCACGCTTACGTTTGCGCCTCTGCTGGCCTGTCATTGCCGTAGATACACCCTTGCGATAGTGATATACATTCTCGTCGAGATAGGCTATCGAGCGAGCATATCCCACAAGCTGTGTCGACACATAGCAATCTTCGGCATAGCCATACTGTGGAGTGTAGATAGTATTCTCGGTATATATGCTACGACGCACACACTTGTTGCAAAGAGTGCCAAACGAACGATGGTTATACATGTTGCGAATATATCTCTCACGCTCGTCGTTGTTGTAGTCACGCTCCTTTTTTATGCTTGAGCGTGTTGGATACTCCTTTACGTAGTTGAAATATACGATGTCGGCATCGGTCTGAGTGATTCTCTTGGCAATATGCTCCAAGGAGCCTGCCGATAACCAGTCGTCGGAGTCGACATGGTAGACGTAGTCGCCCGTAGCGTGGTCGAGACCTGTGCGGCGAGCGGCAGGAAGACCCCCATTAGGCTTGTTTATAATCTTTATCTGTGGGCGTAGGTGCTCATACTTCGATGCTATAAGCTCCTCAAGACGCTCGATTGAGCCATCTTTAGTACCGTCGTTGACAAATATAAACTCGAGGTTTGGGTAGCTCTGACTTAATACAGAGTCGGCAAACTCAACGATGTATCGCTCGACACCGTAGATAGGTGCAATAATCGAAATTTTTGTGCTATTCTGCATATCTAAACCAAAGAGTAGTTATGGTGTATTATTCATTACTCATTACTCATTATTTAACTCGTCCACTCTGCATCTTATACTCGTAGGAGTGGCGACCCTCCTTGCGAAAGTCGTCGTGGTAGCGTGCTAAGACCTCCTTGAATACCTCGTCGTATTGCGGAATGAAGAGGTCATCTTTGTTCCACAGGTGCTTGACGATATCCTCTGCTAATGAGCGTGTTGCGTTGAGGTCGTTTGCTCCGTTATAGAATGCTGTGCCCTTTATCGAGCCTGGCGATATGTTGAGCACTCGGTTTGTGGTGCCCGCCATCTCGAGCTCCACGTTTATGCTCTCAATAAATATCTTGAGCGCCGCCTTTGTTGCTCCATATACGGCAAAGAGGGGCGATGAGATAAATCCTGCTATGCTACCCATAACGCCACAATAGAAATCCTTGGCTGCGGCAAGGTGCGAGTAGAAGTGTCGAATAATGCGCACCACAGCCACACTATTTACCGTGAAGCTATCTATGATATGCCTCTCGTCAACATCGGCAAAGTGCGCTAAGCGACCGAAGCCCGCAGTAATCATCAGCGTGTCGATATCTTCGAACTTGTCGAAGAACGAGTAGTCGTCAGAGCATAGGTCAAATCTGTGATACTCAAACTTTATGTGCTGATGCTCAGCTGCAATGTCGGCTTTGTCGACGATATATATACGCTCGAAGCCTTCATCTTCGGCAAGGAGTGTGGCAATGCTAAGGCCTATGCCATTAGCGCCTCCAACAACTAAGGCACGTCTCATAGCTCAACAACATTTCTGCGCTCGGCAAACTGCTCAAATACACGTGCCATGGCGATGCTCTCACGGGGTGTCAGGCGTGGCGAGTAGCTGCGATGATTTATTATGCACGACACAAACTCCTGAATCTCGTAGCGTAGTCCCGCCTCGTCCCACTTGTAGAAGTACTTCTTGTTGCGGTTTTGGTCTTCGTATCTAAGCTCGAAATAGTCGGTCTTCCACCATGGCGATGGAACATAGGCATAGCCCTGTGTGCCCGAGATTATGAGGTTGCCCTCGGTCTTTACTCCTAAGCCGAGCTGGAACGATGCTAAGGCGTTGTTGTATAGCATGATGCCTCGAGTGTATACGTCTACGCCATTGTCGTTTAGACGGCTGTAAAGATTTATGTTTTTATGCTCTGTGCCAAGGAGCTTGACGATTGGTAGTAGCGGATATGAGCCCATCTCGTAGAGCGAGCCTCCCGCCTGCTTGGGGTCGAGCTCACGCTTGAGGTTCTCCTCGCCCCAGAGCTTCGATTCCGAGGCGTCGATGCCCACAACGTCGCCTATAAGGCCACTCTTGATGAGTGTCATGAGGTGGTTGAAGGCGGGGCAGTAGGCTGTCTTATTCGCCTCGAGCAAGATGAGCTGTTTGTGCTCTGCAATCATAAATAGCTCCTCAGCCTCGTTGCCACGAAGCACCATGGGGGTCTCACAGATAACATGTCGACCATGCTCCAAGGCATACTTAGCCTGTGAAAAGTGACATTGATGAGGTGTGGCGATATAAACGGCATTGAAGTGCTCTACAAGCTCCTCGAATGAGCCATATAGCGTACCAATGTTGTGCTTCTCGACAAAGTGGCGTGCTGCCGTAGCATCGATGTCGAAGACGCCACTAATATTTGCGGCATCGACATATTGGCTCTCCGAGGCAAACCTATCGGCAATACGTCCGCAGCCCACAATGCCGATGTTGATCACCGTCTCGCTCTTGGCACGCAGCATTGTCGACGACACGCCCTCGGTGCGTGGCAGGTATACCACCTCGCAGAACTCCTTGAGGTAGTCGAACTTACCCTCCCAGTCGGAGCCTATGGCGAAGATGTCGATGTCGTATTTTAGTATGTCGTCGATTTTCTGACCCATGTAATCCTCGATAATCACCTGGTCAACAAATCCTGTGGCCTTGACTGCCTCGACACGCTCAAGCACATTATTGCGTACATTGAGCTTGCCTCGGTCACGGTCGAAGCTGTCGTTTGTTACGCCCACGATGAGGTAGTCGCCAAGCTCTTTAGCTCGACGTAAGAGGTTGATATGTCCCTCGTGTAGTAGGTCGTATGTTCCGTATGTTATAACCTTTTTCATGGTTGTGCGGTATTTTCTTCTCTGCCAAATATCTCTTTGCGATACTCCTCGGAGTGTATGCTGCGATATATAGCCTCCTCGGTAGGCATCTTTCGCCAATCGCCATACACCTTCGTCAGGTAGGCATCCATGTTCTTAGGTACGGGCATCTCCACACCCTCAAACGTAGCGGTAGAGAGTGGAAGTATATCCTCTATAAAAAATCTCGACTTTGGCCATGCCATGCCTAAGGCATAGTGATACTCTTTGCGAGGGTTTATAAGCCCCGCAATGCGTAGCAGAGGATTGATAATAAATAGTGTCAAAAACTCTATAAGACGCACTGATAGACGTCGTAGCCACCCAATCTTAATATATACGGTGGGGTGTTGCAGTGTATCGTATACTACTTTTGAGGCACGTGCAGCAAAGTAGCTTGTGCGCTCAATCGAGAATATGTCGATAAATGGCCCTCGATATTTGAGATATTTATGGCGTTTGGCTGTGGTTAGAGCTATGCCCTCACGTTTGCGGAACTTGCCATAGAGGTTGGTATATTCGGCATCGGTGTGTATCGAGTGGTAGACATACTTGTCGCTATTCATCTTTCGAAGTATGCGTTGTAGACGCTTAAAGTCACGACGCAGCATGGCTATATCTATGTCGTCGTCCCAAGGTATAAACCCATTGTGGCGAGCTGCGCCGAGTAGCGTTCCCGAGCTTAGCCACCACCTGATGTTATGCTCCTTACATATCGCCGCAAGGTCGATAAGCATCTCTAATAGCTCCTCCTGGTTTTGACGTAGCTTCGAGCCTTCGGGGTTATATCTTTGTTTGAGGGCTTGTGCTTCCATTACTCTTTAGTTTGGGTCGTGCCGTAAATCTCGGCAATATATTGTTTGTTGTGTATGCAACGTCGTATCTGATTGTCGTCGGGCAGCTTTTGCCAGTTGCCATATATGCGACTTAGGTAGGCATCCATATCCTTAGGTACGGGCATCTCGACGCCCTCAAACTCCGCTGTTGAGAGTGGAAAGGTGTCGCTAAGGAAGATTCTCGACTTTGCCCAGCCTATGCCTAATGAGTAGTGATACTCGCCACGTGGGTTGATAAGGCCTATGAGGCGCAATATCGGAAATATTATGCCGAGGCATAGCAGCTCGATAAGCCTTATAAGAGGCCTACGCAGCCAGCTCCGACGAATATAAGATGTGAGGTGCTGAATGTTTCCATATATCGTGCTTGCCGCTTTGGCAGCAAAGTAGCTTGTGCGCTCGATGGTGAAGATGTCGAAGCCTATGCCACGCCACTTGTAGTAGTTGTAGCGTCGGCTATTCGACTCAATGCTCCCCTCACGCTTGCGATATTTTCCGAAGCAGTTGACATACTCCACATCGCTACACATGTCGTGCAGCACACACTCTTTGTCCTCTGTTTTGCGTAGTATGCGTCTCAGGCGGCGGTAGTCCTTGCGGAGCATTACGATGTCCATGTCATCGTCCCAAGGGATAAAACCTCTATGGCGAGCTGCGCCTAACAACGTTCCCGAGCTTAGCCACCACTCGATGTTGTGCTCCTCGCATATAGATGCGACCTTTTTAAGCATCTCCAAAAGCTCAAGCTGGTCACGACGCAAGGTCGAGCCTTCGGGGTTGTAGCGCTCATGCAGTTGTTTGGCGTCAATACTATTTATATTCTCACACATAGAGTCTCTTCATTATTACGCAAAATTAAGCATTTTTTTCGTAATTGAGTGATATATTTTGTATCTTTGTATGAATATTTCACGAGTAGAAGGAGTATGAAGAGATTTTGTAGCATAATGGGCTGGGTATTAAATAGGCTGGTAAAGACACTTGGCAATATACTATCAATGTTTGTACGAATGTTTGTCAAGGTTAAGCCAGGTCGAGTTCTGTGCTGGGCATATAACTACAAACAGTATGGTTGTAACCCCCGTTACCTTACCGAATATTTGTTGGAACACCACCCCGAGATGGAGATTGTGTGGGTATTCCGTCGTGGTGTTAATATCTCGGGTGTCGATAGCAGGGTTAGGTGTGTGCGTTTTAAAACATTGGAGTATTTGAAGATGGTTGCAAGTGCCGAGTTTATTGTAACAAACTCTCGTACAGACCCTTGGCATGCCTATTGGCATAAGCGTCCCGAGCAGAAATATCTCATGTTGTGGCACGGTGGCGCAGCCCTCAAGCAGGTGGAGCGTGACGTGGAGCAAAAGCTCGGTTTTGGATATGTGCAAAAGGCAAAGCGTGACTCTCAGGCGTGCGACCTTATGATTTCGGGTTGCAGGGCAAATAGCGAGCTTATACGTCGTAGCTTCTGGTACTCGGGCGAGATATTAGAGGCGGGCATACCTCGTAACGACATGTTCTTCGATAGGGAGCTGCATGCACAGGTGCGTCAACGCATATTTCACGATTACAACATTGAGCCAAGTAGCCATGTGGTGCTATATGCTCCAACGTTTCGCCGTAGTGGTAAGCTTGAGCCATATCGTATTGATTGGCAGGAGATTATTCCTCGCCTTGAGCAGATGTTTGGTGGCGAGAAGGTTACGCTGTTTTTGCGCCTACACCCCAACCTTCTGGGTAAGGCCGACACCTCGGAGCTTATGAACCACCCCTCAATCATCGATATGACCCGCTACCACGACATGCAGGAGCTGCTGTGTATTAGCGACATGCTCATTACCGACTACTCGAGTTCCATGTTTGACTATGCGATGTTGGGTCGTCCTTGTCTGTTGTATGCCACAGATGTCGAGGCCTATGACCGTGGCTACTACTACGACTTCAAGGAGCTGCCCTTCCCGCTGGCTCGTAACGTCGAGGAGCTTAAAGAGATTATCGAGACGTTCGACGTAGAAAAATACAAAAGCGAGCTGGATTCATTCCTCCAGCATCGCTTAGGTCTGCATGAGCATGGTGTCGCCTCTAAGGCGTTGGTAGAGTGGATTATCAGCCACTCTATTGCTTCACCCAAATAAATTTTCGAGTGTCATAACCTCGTCTTTCGGCAATGTCGCATATCTCACGCTTGGTCGCTGAGTCGAGTTCTCGTGTGCGAGATAGTATCCATAGATACTTTGGCGACTTGCTGCCTACCAATGCCCACTCGTAATCCTCGTCGAGGGCGAGAATGTTGTAGTCGGAGTAGAATATCCAGAAAAACGACACACGCAGTTGTCCAGGGCTTTTGCCCGCCTTGGCCTTGCCGTACGATGTCTTGCGCTTGTCGCTCTCGGCATTAACGCCAGTGTTTGTCACCATTATCATGCCATCGTCTTGCTCAGCATAGAAGGCCTCGCAATACTCCATGTTGCGCTCAAACGAGTGGTCGAAACGCGCAATCTCGTACCAGCGTCCCATGTAGCGTTTAAGGTCTAAATCCTTGACTGTCGTGCGGTTGATGTCGAAACTCTGCGCTTCACTTTGGAGCGCCGAAAATAGCATTGTAGCCATAAGTAAAATGTATACCTTTTTCATAATTCAAATATAGCCTTGCATAGTGCACTTTCCGTGCCAGTTTTCAGATATAAAAGTGGTGTTTTTAGTCCATTTGCCCCTGTGATTTTGTTGTTATAAAAATTCTTTTTATCTTTGTAGAGTTAGCGCACGGCAGGTTTGTGCACGAATAGTGTAGTAGGGTGGTGTGCTCTTGGTTGAATAGGTAAAATTTATTTTGTAGCATGTTAACAACAATACTCATCTTACTCGTTGCCGCAGTCCTCTTTGTTAGTGGCAAGGTGCGCTCCGACCTTGTGGCGATTTGTGCCCTGTTGGCACTCTTATTATCGCAGATATTAACACCCGCAGAGGCACTCGCTGGATTCTCGAATACCACCGTGATAATGATGGTGGGACTATTTATTGTTGGTGGCGGTATCTTCCAGACGGGTCTTGCCAAGATGATTGGTGGTCAGGTGATTAAGCTTGCGGGAACAAGTGAGACACGCCTCTTCCTGCTCGTTATGCTCGTCACAGCACTTATCGGAGGCTTTGTGAGCAACACGGGTACTGTGGCGCTCATGCTCCCTATTGTTGTTAGTATGGCCGCCTATGCAGGAACATCGTCACGCCGCCTGCTCATGCCCCTGGCCTTTGCAAGTAGCCTTGGTGGCATGATGACTCTTATCGGTACACCTCCCAACCTTATCATTCAGGAGACCTTGTCGAGTGCTAAGACAAATGGCTTAGTGTCGTCGTCAGTACCCAATATCGAGTTCTTCACCTTCTTGCCCGTAGGTGTTATCACGCTGATTGTGGGTATTGTTGTGCTTATGCCTCTTACCAAGATTTTCCTGACACCTAAGGGTGGTGAGAAACAAAAGAAGCAGTCGGGAAAGACCCTCAATGAGCTTGTTGCGGAGTATGGCTTGGCAGATAACCTTTTTAGAGTGCATGTTGTTGACACTGCGGAGGTTATAGGTAAGACCATCGTCGAGCTTGACATCTACCGCAAGTATGGCATCAATGTGATGGAGCTGCGTCGTAGTGCTGGACAGAATAAGTTTGTGCGTACGGTAAACCAACAACTCGCCTCGCCTATGCTTATGCTCCAGAAGGACGATGTGTTGTACCTTTCGGGCGATGCTGAGCGAGTGAAGCAGATGTCCGACGATTTTAAGCTCAAGCTCCTCGATATCCACACCGATGAGATTGAGGGTAGCTCGTCAAATGCCTCGCTCGACTTCTACGACATCGGCATTGCTGAGATTCTGATTATGCCATCGTCGTCGATGATTAACCGCAAGATTATGGATGTTGGCTTCCGTAGTAAGTTTAATATCAATGTGTTGGGTATTCGTCGTGGTAAGAGCTACCTGCTTCACGACCTTGGCAACGAGAAGATTCACGACTCTGACGTGTTGTTGGTGCAGGGTGCTTGGCGAGATATAGCACGCCTGCGTAACGAGTCTACAAACTGGGTTGTTTTGGGCGAGCCATTGCAGGAGGCAGCAAAGGTTACGCTCGACTATAAAGCCCCTATGGCGGCACTCATTATGATAGCCATGATTGTGTTGATGGTCGTTGACTCTATCCCCGTAGCTCCTGTTACGGCGGTGTTGTTGGCGGCAATATTGATGGTTATCACGGGGTGTGTGCGTAGCGTCGAGGCGGCATATAAGACCATTAACTGGCAGACCATAGTGCTGTTTGCTGCTATGTTGCCTATGTCGACAGCCCTCGAGAAGACGGGAGTATCTACGGCTATTGCCGACTTTATTGTCAGCACGTTTGGCTCGAGTGGCACGTATGTAGCCTTGGCTGCGGTGTACTTTGCAACGTCGATAATGACAATCTTTATCAGCAATACGGTTACGGCTGTGCTTATGGCGCCTATCGCCTTGCAGTGTGCCATTGGTATCGGCGTTAGCCCTATACCATTCCTCTTTGCTGTTACTGTTGCGGCCTCTATGTGCTTTGCCTCGCCATTCTCAACGCCACCAAATGCTCTTGTGATGCCCGCAGGACAGTACACCTTCATGGACTTTATCAAGGTGGGTCTGCCCCTGCAAATTATCATGGGCTTGGTTATGATCTTTACTCTACCACTACTCTTCCCCTTCTAATTTGTTGTGATAAGGGGTCGATTGCGTCCCCTAGAAAAAATGCCACCAATGGGACGTACATATAGTACTACCCATCGGTGGCATTTTTGCCGAGTGTAGCACTCGGCACCCTTCTAACAAGAAATTGGGGCGTGGTGCTGATTGAAGGGGGTAGCAGTGGCATAGGGAAGATGGGGAAGATAGGGAGAATTGGGATAAATAGGAAATGCCCATCGAGCGCAGCGTTACCCATCAAGCTTTAGCGCCCCCATCGCCCCCATCGACTATATCGACCCTATTAACCGTAGCGCACTCCCTAAACTCATTATCTCTGCGCTTACCCTCTATCCGATATTTATACCATCAACTAAGCGTTTTACTATCTTCTGCATCTCGGGGTACTGCTCCTCCATGCTTTGCAGTAGGCGATATTGTGCTCGTGTGCGCACAAGGTTGTGCTCGGGGTATGCCGTCTTGTAGTAGGTGTCGCCGTCGATATAGTCCATAAGGAAGCGAAGCACCTGCTCGAAGGTTATATATATGCCCGAGAATGCTAACCACTCCCTCTCGCTCTGTGTCATCGTCGAGCCTCGCTCCGAGATGTAACCCTCGGCATAGTGGCGGAAGGTGTCTATGCTCATCGACACCTTGCTAAGGTCTTTATCATCTTCAGCACCTCTGTTTGTGTAGGAGCGTATGGCATCGCCAAAGTCGTTTAGCGATGTGCTGCTCATAACGGTGTCGAGGTCGATGACGCACAACACCTCGTCGCTCTCGTCGAATAAAATGTTACTTAGCTTAGTATCGTTGTGCGTAACACGCCTTGGCAGCTCGCCACGCTCGACCATAGCCCAGAAGTCGAGCATCTGCTCTCGTCGGCTCTCAATCCAGCCTATCTCCTCGCTTAGCGAGGCCTTGCGTCCTGCCCTATCCTCTTCGAGTGCCTTATCCCACTGCTCGAACCTCCAACGGATATTGTGGAAGCCCTTGATGACCTCCGCCAAAGGCTCATCAAAGTCGGCCAGCATAGCCTGAAAGCGCCCTATGCCACGGCCACCCATATAGGCGAGGCGTGGGGTGTCGGCTCTGTCGTGCGTTACTGAGCCCTCGATAAAGAGCGATACAGCCCAGTAGTTCTCGCCATCGTGGTAGTATAGCTTGTCATCTTTGGTAGGTATCACTGTGAGCACCTCACGCTCGGGGTTACCACCCTGAGCCATGACCTTGCGTTTGAGGTGTAGCGTAACACGCTCTATGTTGTTCATCATCGCTCCAACATCGGGGAAGATGTTATGGTTCTTGCGCTGAAGAATGTAGCGCTTCGTGTCGGTTGCGACAATGTAGGTGTCGTTGATAAATCCTGCGCCGAAGCTCTTGATATCCTGAACCTCGCCCTCAAGAGCAAATCGGTTTGCTATCTCGTATAGGTGTTTCATATTTGAGCTCTGTTACTCCGCAAAATAGAATGTTAGTCCGTCTACCTTGTTCCAGTCGCCACGTGTGAAGTCGGGCACTTTGACAGGCTTGCTGCCATTCTCGATAGATATGCGTGTGAGCTCGCCCATTGCGCTCCACTCGGCAGCGTCGTATACGTCCATGTCGAGAGGCAGGCCATTGCGCAGGCAATATACCAGGCGGTAGTCCATGATGTAGTCCATGCCGCCATGACCGCCTACGCTTAGTGAGTAGTCCTGAAGAGGCACTCCGTTTACAAGTTGTAGCTGCACAGGGTGGCGGTATCGCTTGGTCATCTCAATAGCAACGTCGGCAGGGGCAAAGGTGTGGTGGTCGAGAGCCTCGATGTCGGGCATGCCATCCTCATCTTTGGCTACGCTCTTTATCTGGTCGAGCTTGAAGGTGTAGCCCTGCACAGGGTATTTGTTGGCAAAGCCCTCGGTGCCCACAAGCTGATACATGCGGCTGTATGGGCGTGGTGTCATCACGTTGTGCTGCATGTCTATGGTGCAGCCATTTACGGTGCGAATGAGGGTGTTTATCTGGTCGCCCTGCTTGCACTCCTCCTCGCCCATAAGCTCCTTGGTTAGCTTCGAGCCATTTACAGACTTTGTTGACATGGCAACGAGGTAGTCGAGTCTGTCGCCACGGTGTATGTTGAGCGCCTGGCAGTTAGGGCCTATGCCATGTGTTGCGTATATGTCGCCATTGTGTGCCTGGTTGTACTCCAAGCGCCAGTTGTCGGCATAGTGCTCCCAGAAGGGCTCGAGGTTGTGGATATATGCTCCCTCGGCATGTATAATCTCGCCGAACAACCCTTTTTGCGCCATGTTGAGCGTTGTCAGCTCGAAGTGGTCATAGCAGCAATTCTCCAATATTGTGCAGTGTACATGGTTGCGCTCGGCAGCATCAACGAGCTGCCAGCACTCGGCTACGGTGTTGGCACTTGGCACCTCGATGGCTACATGCTTGCCATGGTTCATGGCATATACTGCCACCTCGACATGCAGCTGCCAGGGCGTAGCTATGTATACAAGGTCGATGTCGTTGCTCTGGCATAGCTCTTTGTACCCCTCGTCGCCCGAGTATACCTTGGCACGTGGCATTCCCGCCCTGTCGAGATATGCTTGGCAGCGCTCGGCACGCTCCTCATACTTGTCGCAGAGGCCGTTGATGGCCACGCCGTCGATATATGTAAATCGCTCAACAGCACCCGGACCACGCATGCCAAGACCCACGAAGCCCACACGCACAGTGTCGATAGGCTCGCACCTAAACTCGAGCATCGAGCACTGCTCGGCGCTGCGCTTGGGCTCGTCGAGGAGGATGACGCCATCTTCGATAGTGTAGTCTACACTCGCCTTAAATCTCTCTTGCTCAGAGGCGTTGCACCCTGCAAGCATTGCTGCAATGTAAGCCACCATTGCCGCATACACAAATCCCATTCTTCTCATATATTTCTGATAAGTTTTAAATCGATAACCAAAATTACAAAATTTCGTTGTAATTACAAAGTATGCCTATATAAATAAATACTCTCAGAGGCAAATTGCCTCCGAGAGTTGTTCTAACGGGGATAGGATTTAGCCCTTAAACTTGAAGATGTCGGTGAGATATGTATCCAAAAACATCAGCTCATGGTCGCCCTGATATAGGTCGTTAAGCAGCAAATCCTCCTCACTAAATAGTTGTAGCGTACGATTGTCAATTTCACCCATAGGCACATCTGTTTTTGAGGTTTTACACCTTAATAACGCAGCACCTATGGGCTTATTGTGTTGTCGTGTTAATTTAGTACGATATTATTCTCCTTAATCAATCTTCTGAGGTTGATAAGTGCGTAGCGCATACGTCCCAAGGCGGTGTTTATGCTCACCTCGGTCTGCTCGGCAATCTCCTGAAACGAGAGCTTCGAGTAGTAGCGTAGGCGCACTACCTCCTGCTGCTCCTCGGGTAGCTGCTCTATAAGGTTGCGCACAGTCTGCTCCACCTCGCCCTGCACAAGCTCGTCCTCGGCAGTAGGCTCCGAGAAGCGCATGGTGCCAATTAGGTCGTAGCCCGCCTCCGACTCGTTTACCTGCTTGCTTGCCTTCTCCCTACGGAAGTAGTCGAGCACACGGTTGTGAGCTATGCGCAACACCCATGATAGGAACTTGCCAGTGTCGACATAGCGACCCTCGTCAATGACCCTCAC
>JAEIGA010006171.1_pt1 | contig 18240 bp, 13 predicted proteins | sample 9270691 | NCBI WGS metagenome assembly JAEIGA01 (sample SAMN17057246, study PRJNA624740) | gut metagenome | biome: biome; isolation source: fecal sample | host: Bos grunniens | place: China: Xizang | collected 2019
CAGAGATGTGTGGATACACAATTGACTCCGAGGCGCTTGCTGCAAGAGTTCGCAAGGATGAGGATATATTCCGAGATAGCGGTGGAGGTGTAACCTTTACGGGTGGTGAGCCTTTGGTGCAAATTGATTTTCTCTGCGAGGTGTTGGATAAGCTCGAAGGCATACACAGAGCGATTGAAACTTGTGGATACGCCTCCGAGGAGAACTTTAAGCGAGTGCTCGACAAGGTAGATTATATGCTATTTGATGTGAAGATCGTAGACTCTGCACTGCACAAAAGATACACGGGTGTGGAGAATGAGTTGATAAAGACCAACTTGAAACACTTGTGCGAGTCGGGTAAGCCATTTGTGGTGCGAGTGCCGCTCATTCCGGGGGTGAACGACACACGGGAGAATATGGAGGCTACTGCCGAATTGTTGAAAGGTGCAAAGGGGCTGCAACGAGTGGAGTTGTTGCGCTATCACAAGACCGCAGGTGCGAAATATCCTATGGTGGGTATGGAGTACAAACCTGACTTTGACGAGGATGCAGTGCCGGAGATACACGATACATTTACCGAGAGAGATATAAAATTACTAATTCTATAAACAAACTAAAATTATGACACCGAGAATTGAGACTTTGCGCTCTTTTATTAGAGCAGAGAAGCATCACCAATTCCGTCGTACTCCTGAGGAGTTGGGATTGGCTGATTTGAATGAGAAGTTTAAGGCTGAGGGCGTGCCAGCAGTGGAGCGTAGCGCTCGTATGTTAAGAGCATTGCTCGATGCCGAGTGCCCAATTATCATTGAGGGCGAAACAATTGTTGCAACACGCACAATCACCCGAATTCCATCAATCTTCACCGAGGCGGAGTGGGAGGAGATTCGCTCGAAGCACACTTTGCACGAGCGTGGCACAATATCTAACCTTTCGCCCGACTATGAGGGTATTGTTGCTGACGGTTTGGGTAAGCGTAAGGCTGCTATCGAGGCTCGTATGGAGGATGCAACCCTCACAGAGGAGCAGAAGCAGTTCCTTGCAGCAGCGAAGGCAAGTATCGAGGCTGTGCAGGCATTTATCCTCAAATATAAGGCGTGTGCCGAGAAGGCAGGATTGACAAAGGTTGCCGAGGTGCTTGGCGCAATCCACTCGGAGGGTGCAAAGACACTCCACGAGGCGTTGCAGTTGCTTCGCATTGTCCACTTTGCATTGTGGGAGAGCGACTGCTATCACAATACACTCGGTCGCTTCGACCAATATATCTATCCTTACTATAAGAGCGACATCGAAAGCGGACGAATTACCGACGAGGAGGCTTTCGACCTTATTACTGAGTTCTTCCTCACCTGCAACAAGGATAGCGACCTCTATGTGGGTATGCAGCAGGGCGACAATGGTCAGAGCCTTGTGCTTGGAGGTCGTGATGCAGAGGGTAATTGTCTTTTCAATGAGGTGTCGAAGATGTGCTTGAAGGCAAGTTACGATTTGAACCTTATTGATCCGAAGATTAACCTTCGATGCGACTCTAACACTCCATTGGAGATCTACAAACTTGGCGCCGAGTTGACTAAGCGAGGTCTGGGCTTCCCACAGTACGACAACGACGATGTGGTAATTCCTGGATTGATGAAGTTGGGCTATTCGGAGGAGGATGCTCACAACTATGTTGTTGCAGCGTGCTGGGAGTTTATCATTCCGAAGAATGGTATGGAGATTCCAAATATCGACGCTCTGTCGTTTGCCGAGATTGTTAGCGAGGCGGTAAATCATCTTGGCGACTACTCAACTTACGAGGAGTTCTATGCTTATATCGTGTCGAAGATTAACGAGGAGTGCAAGCGCATCACCTCTTCGCACGACAACTTGTATATCGCACCTGCTCCATTCCTCTCTACATTTATGGGAGGCACAATCGAGAAGGCAAAGGATATCTCGGAGGGTGGTATTTTGAATAACTATGGTGTTCACGGAACGGGACTTTCGACTGCTGCTGATTCGCTTGCTGCAATCAAGAAGTACTACTTCGAGGAGAAGAGCATAGGCTTGGAGGAGTTGATGGATGCCTTGAAGAATAACTTTGTTGGTCACGAGGCGTTGCAGGATAAGTTGCGCAACGAGGCTCCAAAGATGGGACTCGACAATGACGAGGCAGATGCAATTGGTACTGCACTCTTGAACTCGTTTGCCGAGGGATTGAAGGGCTATCGCAACGAGCGTGGCGGAATTTGGCGTGCGGGAACTGGAACTGCGATGTACTACATCTTCCACGCAAAGGACCTTCCTGCTACCCCAGATGGTCGAAATGCCGGTGAGGTGTTGCCAGCGAACTTCACTCCAAGTATGTTCTTGAAGCAGAATGGCCCAGTTTCGGTGATGCGTTCTTTTGCAAAGCCTGACCTTCAAAATGTGGTGAATGGTGGACCATTGACAATCGAACTCGATGAGAGTATCTTCCGCAACGAGGAGACTATCGAGAAGTTGGCGATGCTCATTCGCTCGTTTATACGCTTCGGTGGACATCAGTTGCAACTCAATACACTCGACAGAGAGAAGTTGCTCGATGCCAAGGCTCATCCAGAACTCCACCGCAATTTGATTGTTCGTGTGTGGGGTTGGAGTGGCTACTTCGTAGAACTCGACGAGTGTTATCAGGATCATATTATTGAACGAATTAAATACAAATTGTAATGAAGGGATATATTTTTTGGGTAGCCTTTGTAGCGTCGCTCGGAGGACTCCTCTTTGGATTTGACACTGCGGTCATCTCGGGCGCCGAGAAGGATATTCAGGCAGTATTCGAATTGAACGGTTTTTGGCACGGATTTACCATCGCAACAGCCTTGATTGGTACAATCATCGGTGCGTTGGTGTGTGGTAAGCCAGCACAGAAGTATGGCCGACTCAAATCGTTAATTGTAATTGGTATTCTCTACTTCATCTCGGCTGTGGGTAGCGGTTTTATCGTAGATTGGTACTCATTTATGGCATTCCGCTTCCTTGGCGGTCTTGCGGTGGGAGCCTCATCGGTAATTGGCCCAATGTACATTGCCGAGATTTCACCATCGTCGTGGCGAGGTCGCTTCGTAGCGTTCTTCCAATTCAACATCGTATTGGGTATCGTTATCGCATACTTCTCGAACTACTTTATCGCCAAAGCCGAAATTCCAAGCGACTTGCAGTGGACAATCGGCTCGTGGGTAGTTAATGCTCCCGACACTTGGCAGTGGATGATTGGTAGCGAGGCTATCCCTGCGTTATTGTTCTCTGTTTTGCTCTTCACCGTACCTGAGAGTCCACGCTGGTTGGTTTCGCAGGGTAAGGACGAGAAGGCTACAGCAATCTTTGTTCGTACTGGCGAGAAGGATGTTGAGGGCGAGATGGCGGCTATTAAGGAGTCATTTGCCGAGGAGTCAAGCATCCAGAAGGAGGGTTTATTCCAGAAGAAGTTTATCAAGCCTATACTTATTGCATTCTTTATTGCTACGCTCAATCAGCTTAGTGGTATCAACGCTATCCTCTACTATGCTCCACGCTTGTTGGAGCAGTCGGGTGCCTTCTCTAACCCTATGTTGCAGTCGGCAATCGTAGGATTGACAAACCTCACCTTCACAATGCTCGGTATGGTGCTTATCGATAAACTTGGTCGTCGTACCCTTATCGCTATTGGTGCTGTAGGTATGGTTGTGGCACAGGGCTTGGTTGCTCGTGGCTTCTACCTCGGAGAGTTCGAGGGCTACACTCTCCTTATCTGCGTATGTACCTATGTAGCTTGCTTCGCAATCTCGTTGGGTGCAACAATCTGGGTAGTTATTGCCGAGGTATTCCCTAATAGTGTACGCTCGGGCGGTCAGGTGCTCGGTAGTATGACTCACTGGGTATGGGCAGCACTCCTCACTTGGGTATTCCCTCTCTGTGTGGGCAATGAGTTGGTTGCAGGCCTCACTCCGAGTGTATTTATCTTCGGATTCTTCTCGGTAATTGCCGCACTCTCAATCCTCTTTGTATGGTGGTTGCCTGAAACAAAGGGTAAGTCGCTCGAACAGATTCAGAAAGAACTTATTAAATAATAGGGCATTATGAAACCAACTATCTATACAATCAAGGGCGGTAATTTGGAGATGACCGTCACTAACTTTGGCGCACGAGTTCTCACATTGACCACTCCCGACCGTAATGGTGTTGCGGGCGATGTGGCTGTGGGCTACGCAACATTGGAGGATTACTTGGAGTGTAAGGGCGAGCGCTTCTTTGGTGCTGCGGCAGGTCGTTTGGCAAATCGCCTTGGCGGTGCGACCTTCACACTCGACGGTAAGGAGTATAAAATCTCGGTAAACGATAATGGCAATACTCTTCACGGAGGCTTTATTGGCATCGACAACCAGGTTTGGACAGTTGAGGCTCACGATGAGCACTCGATTACCTTCTCATTGCTCGATAAGGAGGGCAATGACGGTTGGCCAGGAAACCTCCATATTTGGATGAAGTATAGCCTTACTGCTGATGATGAGTTTAAGGTGGAGTACGAGGCAACAACCGATGCACCAACGCTCGTGAACCTTACACACCACACCTTCTTTAACCTTACGGGCGACGCTTCAAAGAGTATCCTTGGTCACGAACTCGAAATCAAGGCTGATAAGTTTGTGCCTATCACCTCGAAACTTATCCCTACGGGCGAGTTGCAAGAGGTGGCGGGTACTCCGTTTGACTTCCGCACTGCAAAGCCTATCGGCAAGGATATTGAGACCGAAGATGAGCAGTTGCGTAATGGTGGCGGTTACGACCATAACTGGTGTCCGGAGGGCGAGGGTGTTCGCTGCGTAGCGACTCTCTATGAGCCTGTGTCGGGCAGAAAGATGGAGGTGTTGACCGACCAGTGCGGTATCCAATTTTATAGCGGAAACTTCTTTAATGGCACCTATGCCGGCAAGTACGACCAGGTGATTGGACATCGTTGCGCTCTTGCGCTCGAAACGCAGAAGTGGCCAGATGCAATTCACCACGAAGGATTTCCAAATACCGTTCTTCGTCTGGGCGAGAAGTATACTCACATCTGTATCTACAAGTTTAGTGCAAAGTAGGGTGCTCAGTTAATATAACAAGCGGAGAGGGTTGTCGTTTTCGATAACCCTCTCTATTTATATATAGTATAAATACTATCTTCGATTGCAGATTGACTGATAGTCGCAATACTTGCAGGCTGAACTATCCTCGCACTGTGTGAATGGGGTGGAACGGTCAAACATCTCGCAGAGTGTGCGTTTTACCTCCTCTTCAAACTCTGGCGCTACTTCGGAGTAGGCGTTGAGTGTGCGAGATTTGCGGTCTATACTCTCAACAAATAGAGGGGAGTAATCCTTACGCACCATCGAGCCTACATAGTAGAGTTCAGGTCGAACATCGCATCCTCGCTGGTGCGCAAGCATCATCGAATAGAGTAGTGTGTTTATGATGTTGGACTCTCGCTTTGTGGCGATAGGCTCACCGTGAAAGAGAGCCTCAATGCCACTGTAATTTAGTCGAGGTTTGCCCGTCTTGTAGTCTATAATACGCATCAAGTTGCCATTCAAGGAGTCAATTCGGTCGGCTCTACCTGCCAAGCGCACATCGAAGTGCTCACCATTGGTGTCAATTGGAACGACCATATCCACATCGCACTCGGTTTTGTTTACCACGAAGTCGCTGTTTTGAATATCGTAGTTTAGAAGGTTTGCACCGAGATACTCTCGTACGATGTTGCGAATGATAAGCAACTCACCACCAAGTTCTGGCAGAGGCTTATCCTCTTGCTGGAAATAGACTTTTGCAATCGCTTTGTCCACACATTTTTCGACCTCTCCCCTCGTGCGCAACTCGGTAAGGAGAACATCTGGCTTAGCCTCGCCTTGAATTTGCTTGTAGAGCAGGTCTGCCGCTTCGTGAAAGATATTTCCGAAGGTCATATTGTCAACCGACTCCTCCAATTCGTCATCGGGACGCAATCGCTCCACCGCATTGAAGTAAAATCGTAGCGGACACTTCACATAGGTCGAAAATGCCGTTGGAGAGATGGCCTTATCGTGTGTAAATCGCAACAATTTATCGAACACCTCGTCGCTCTTCTCTATCGAAATAGAGTCGCTCTCGGCAAGTGTAACCTCTACGCCTACATTCGAGTAGGAGATAGGGAATGATGTTTCGTACTCCAATTGGCGGATATATCTACTTGGCTCGCCTGTACTCTTGTCGTCGGCTGCCGAGGAGTACAACATATAGAGGTTCTCGGCACGCTCGATAAGGCGATAGAAGTAGTAGGCATAGACACCTTCGTGGTGTTCGGCTGTCGGTATTTCGAAACCGTAGCGTAGACCATACGGAAGGAACGACTTGTCGGAGGCTTTGCTGCCTGGGAAGTTATTGTCGGACATCGACAGCAAGATAACATTCTTGAAGTCGAGGTTTCTGGTTTCGAGAATACCCATCACCTGCAAGCCTTGCAACGGCTCACCCGTGAATGGTATGCGCTCCGCTTGTAGGTGGCGGCGCACAAGCGAACGGAAAATGGATTCCGAAATCTCTATATCGCAGGAGAGAGCAATTTTCTGTAATTTGACCAAAGCGTCCGATGTGATGGCAAGAAATTCGTTGCGGAAGGCGCACTCTTCGCCCTTTTCGTTGCTCTCGGCTACGGCATCTATAACTTGTAGGAGATACTCCACCTCCTCGTGCCACCCCTTCGTTTTGCGGAAGATGTTTTGCAAGAGAGGCGTGGTTGCCACCATTGATTGCGGTACTTGGAACAGGCGATGCTTAATAATCTCCGAGCGCAACTCCCCATACTGCGAAGTGGAGATGTTGGCTATATATGGGTGCGAGAGCAAACCCTCTACATCGATGTGATAGAATGTTGCCTCGCCCTCTTTATTCCGAGATGCGTGCTTCTGCAACTCCAACAAACGCTCTATAAAGGAGTATGCCAGAGTGTTGCGTAGAGGATAGCCCATCGTAACATTTATTGCTGCTTGCACCTCTTCGTCATACCCTTCGTTGCTCTTTGTTTTGAACTTTTCGGGCAAGGCGTAGAGTAGTGGCATCAACAGATTTTCATCTGTAAGTACCACCGCAGTATCTTTGTCGAGGATGCCATTATTCTCGGCTGCAATACGCTCCAAAATATCTACAACGCATTGGCATTGCGCCACATTTGACGATGTAGACATTACATTAATGCTCTTTATGTTGCGGAGGTTATTGTGCGATACTCCTTCCGCTTCACCAAAGAGAGAGATGTTCTCACGGATAAACATTCCAGCCTCCTGGAAACGATTCTCGGTGTAGTAGTTGTCGTAGTCCCAGTAGAACTCCGCCAAACCGTTGTTGTGAAGGTGCTGCAAAAGCGACTTCTCACACTTGGAGAGGGCGTTAAATCCTATGAAGAGATACCTCTTGTTGCCCTGCAACGAAGATGTATCATCTTTGAGTCGTTCTACCGCCTCACGATAGATCATTCCGGTATAGCCGATGTTTAGTTTGCGTAGATTGGAGCGCAACTCATCGTAGATTTTACCCAATGATTGCCAAACGGCAAGAAAGCGACTCTTGGCATTTGAACTCTCGATTACGGCTTTGCTATCGCCAGTGAGTGTGCGCCAAAATCTATTTATGAGTGCAATCTGTTCGGCTGTGAGGTAACTCATATCCGACTCCAACTCCTTCAAGTCGCTGATGTTTGAGAAGAGTTGTGAAGCATCGACCATATACTTGTCCACCATATCGAAGTCGGCGGCAAGCATCTCGCCCCAATGGTAAAACTCGGCGAAATCCTCTTTGTGATACTTTGAGTAGACCTTGTGTAGTTCGGCTATAATGCGCAACTTGTCAGCCTTGCCCAATGCCGATAATTCACACATTATATCATCGATAGAGGTGTAGTCTGGCTCCCAAATTGGGCGTTGTGCAATCTTTGATAGCGCCTCAGCAAAGAATAGTCGGGCACGCTTGGAGGGCATAACCAAAGTGAGCGAGGAGATTTCATCGCCATACTTTTCGTATAATTTGAGTGCGACCTCCTCGATAAAGGTTTTCATCTCTGCCCTAAAATAAAGATGCTTAGTTTATGTCGATAATATCACCGCCGAATGCGACCATATGGTTGCGAAGAATGGCAGGTCGTCCCTTATAGAGCAACTTGGCGCTTGTGGAGGTGGTCGCCTCCAAGCGCTCCGACACTACGATGCGAACCTCGGCAGAGTGCGAAGCCTCCACAGTTGTCGAAACGGTCGAAAGGTTGCTACAATCCACCTTTGCGGTTGAGACATTCATTGTGAGATATTTTGTCTGACCTTTCAGGGTAAGGCTACTAATGCCGGTGCATTCAACTGCAATATCGAGCGTGTTGACCTCCATATCCACAAGTGCCCCTCCCGACATTGTTAGGTCAAACAGCGCACTCTCGATTTTGTTCTCGAACTTTGCCTTTGCGTGGGCAATCTTTACATCTTTTAAGATGTAATAGTAGATAGTAACATCGGTAATCGTAGTGCGCTTCGAATCCAACTTTTCGCTCACTACGAGTCGACTATTTTTGTCTATCTCGAATTTGAATTTAGTGGTTATATCGCCCTTTGTGTCGTATGTTATGCGCACCTCTTCGGCGCTTTTAACCTCCTTGAAAACAACATTCATCTGACCGTCAATCTTTACCTTGTCGAAGGTCGTGAGCCAATCTGTCTTTGGCAAATATGCTGCTTGTTCCACCTCGATAACTGGGGTAGAAGAGTTTCCTATAAGGCTTTGTGCAGATACGCTACACACAGCCATCGCAAAGAGAAAAATAGATGCTATTCGCTTCATATCACACATAATTTGGTATGCAAGATACAACTTTTTTTTGAGAATAACCAATTTTTTCATCTTTAATTCGTAACTTTACACAAATTTAGAACAGATGGAAAGTCAAGTAACCAATCATAGCGCCGTAGTAGTGCCAGCAAGTGCAGGCTCTGGAAAAACCTATCGTATTGCTCACGAGTATATCTACGATGTATTGCGTGATCGTTACGATGAGGCGGGGCAACCATACTTTGACCGCACCTTCTATAAGCGCATCTTGGCGGTTACTTTTACGAATAAGGCCACCGAGGAGATGAAATCTCGTATCTTGAAGGAGATACACCTTCTCGCTTCTGGGCAGAAGAGCGACCACCTTGCTGACCTCGTGGCGGAGACGAAACTCGATGAGTCGACTCTGCGCAAGCGAGCGCAGATAGTCCGTTCGCTTATTCTACACGACTATTCGCACTTTACGGTGCTGACCAACGATACATTCTTTCAGCGCATCTTGCGTGCCTTTGTGCGAGAGTTGGGTATTGACATCAACTTCTCAACGGAATTGGATACAGCGCCAGTCTTAACAAAGGGTGTCGAGACTTTAATCGAAGACATTACCAAAAATAAGGAGTTGCGTAAGTGGTTGGAGGAGTTGACTGCGGATCGTATCAGCGATGGCGAGAGGTGGGATATCCGAGCAGCAATTACTTCGCTTACTGGCGAGTTGTTCAAGGAGTCAACCAAGGATATTATTGCCAAGAGTGGCGATAAGGAGAGCCTGAGAAAGAGTATAAAATCGTTTACCGCAGTAGTCAAGGCGAAGCAACAAGAGTTATGTCTGCTGGGCGAAAAGGCTCTCTCTGCGATAGAGCAGCGAGGCTATTCGCACGACAACTTCAAACTGAAATTCACAAAGATATTCGAGAAGGTGGCTACTGGTACGCTCGACAAGATAACCGACGCACAGATTAAGCACCTTACAGATAGTACCGAGGAGTGGTTTAATAAGGGCAAGGCTACGCCTGATTTGCTTGCACTTGCCGACGAGTTACAATCGATATTTGTGAAGGTCTATCAGATGCATATCGATTTGAGAACCCTCGAAAATACCCATCGAATACTCTCTCGTAACTATCGTGCATTTGCACTCTTGCGTGATTTGCAGGAGAGGGTAGACAAGATATGCCGTGATGAGAACTCGATGCTTCTCTCCGAAACAAAACACGCCATTGCGGGCTTTATCTCGGAGTCGGAGGTGCCGTTCATCTACGAGAAGGTAGGCAACTACTTCGATAAGTTTATGATTGACGAGTTCCAGGACACTTCGGTCAAAGAGTGGAATAACTTTTTGCCCCTTCTGCGCAACGCTATGGCGCAGAGTTCGGATACTTCGGTGTTGATTGTTGGTGATGTCAAGCAGTCGATTTATCGTTGGCGTGGAGGTGACTGGCGCATACTCGGTAAGCAAGCGGTGAGTGATTTGGGCGATTGTTATAGCGACCCGTTGAAGAATAATTGGCGAAGCCTGCCAAATGTTGTAGAGTTCAACAATTCGCTATACGAGAAAATTGTTGAGAGCGAGAACGAAAGCCTCAACAAACGCCTTTGTGAGGCGAATAGCGATGGTCGTATTTCGGCAGAATGTTATGCCGAGTTGGTAGACACGCTCAAAAACTCATACGCAAACCACGATCAGACTGCACGCCGCAAGCATACAAATAGTGGTTATATCTCTATCACTGCGCCATTGGAGGATGCCGAGACGGAGTTGGTGGGCAAGAGTGGAATGCCACTATATGTCGAGCGTATTCGGGAGGTGTTGGAGAGAGGTTTCCTCCCTCGTGATATTACAATACTTGTCCGTAAGAATAGCGAAGGTATGGAGATAGCCGAGGAGTTGCTCCACTATCGTGATAGTTTTCCGGAGGAGTTTCGCTTTGAGATAACCACCGAAGAGGCTCTAAGACTCACAGCCTCGCCTGCGGTAAAGTTGATTATTGCGGTTATGCGACTCTCCATAAATCGTAACGACACTACCTCGCTCGTGCAGTACAACCACTTGCACAACAATAACGCATTCGGAACAAAACTCAACGATGATGAGATGTCGTTCCTCGACTCAATTCGTACGATGTCGCCAGAGGAGGCGTTCGATAATATCACAATTCGTTATGCCGAAGATTTGGAGGGACAAACCGCCTATGTGCTGGCTTTGCACGAGCAGATTGTCCGCTTCTCGGCAGGCAAAGTTGCCGATATTGCACTCTTCGATAAGTGGTGGAGCGAGAAGGGCGAAAGCCTCTCGGTGAGGGTTGAGCGAAGTGATCGAGCAATAGAAATTCTCACTATTCACAAGGCAAAAGGACTCGAAAATAAGGTGGTGATAATACCTAACTGCTCGTGGTCGTTGGAGCCTCTCGATTCGAGTGGATATGTGTCAAATATCGTATGGAGCAAACCTGCTCCCCACAAAGATTTGTCGGGGATTGGCACCTTCCCCGTGTCGTTCAATCGCTCGGTGGGCGACTCACTCTTTGCAGAGGGTTACTTCCGTGAGATGATATACACCTATGTAGATGCACTGAATATGCTCTATGTGGCGACCACACGAGCCAAAGAGCAACTACATATCTTCTTGCCCAACAAGCGTAGAGGTGCTACGATAGGCACTATATTGCTCGACATTTACGCCGAGAGGATGCAAAAAAACGACTATTCTCGTCAATACGAGGTGGGTACTTTCGACAATCCAGAGCCAGAGAAGCGTGGCGAAGATATATGTGTGAATAGTTCCATAATAAAGAGTTACAACGCATCTCCTGTCTCGGTAAAATTGCGAACATCTGTTTCGCGCTATTTTGCCGACGAGGAGGCGGAACTCTCTCCTCGTAGTGTGGGTATTCGCCTGCATAAAGCCTTCGAGGGTGCGACTACTCGTGAGGACATATTCGCAAAACTCGAAGATATGGTTGTGAATGGTGAGTTGGATAGAGATGAGGTTACGACATTGAAAGCGCAAATAACCGATACACTCGATAATACCATAGCGGGAGAGTGGTTTAGCGGTAATTGGGAACAACTGTATCGTGAGCGTAATATCATTCGCCCGAATGGCAACTCTAAACGCCCTGACCGTGTTATGATAAATGGTAAAAGTGCGGTTGTGGTGGACTATAAGTTTGGAGATGAGAACAGCGCCTATGCCCGACAAATTGCCGCATATGTCAAGGAGTTGCGAGAGATGGGGTACACCTCGGTTAAGGGCTATATCTGGTATGTTACCAATGGAAACATTGTCGAAATAGAGTAGTAGATATTGATTTTTGTATTTTTAGTGCTATATTTGTAGAATGGAAATTGGATTTTATAGTATAATACCGAAGAGACTTCGTGCAAGAGGGGCGTGGGTGTCGCTCACAATTTTTGTGAGAGCCCTGCTCAATTTTGTGGGTATTGCGGCGCTGTTGCCACTACTTTACCTTATTCTCGACTCCAATAATATAGCGTCAAACAAGTTTTTGAGCCACCTCTATAATGCGTGTGGAATGGAGAGTTACAATAACTTTGTTATTGTTGTTGCCGTTGCGGTACTACTCTTTATCGTGGTCAAAAATCTTGTAAATATAGCGCTCTATCGTGTGGAGCGAGATTATATCTACACCCTCTATCGTCAACTTTCACGACGGCTATTTACTAACTATTTCTCGCAGGGCTTGCAGTTTGTTAAGTCCAAAAATTCGGCGGTACTCTCTCGTAATATAAATGTCGTGTGCTACACCTTTGTAACTGGGGTACTGCGACCTATGGCAACCCTTGCCAGCGAGGTGATATTGCTCGTGATGCTCTTTGTGTCGGTGGCGATATATTCGCCTATGGGGGCGATGTTGGCGCTCTTGGTATTTGTACCTGCGGCGTTACTATATTATGTGCTTATGCGCTACCGCCTTGACCGCTATGGCGACAAGGAGAATGAGGCGCAACGCCGTAAGTATAGAGATGTTATCGAAACCTTCCGAGGCTACGCTGATATAGAGATAAATAACGCCTTCCCGCATCAACTCTCACGCTTCGACCGTGAACTGGATACGATTGTTGAGGTTGGTCGCAAGAGCGCCACAATTTCAATGTTGCCACAAAATTTCACCGAGATAGGTTTGGTTGTGGGTATGGTGCTGCTGCTTGTACTTGGCACTCTTTTGGAGTCGGGCGATATGAAGATATTGTTCGGCATCTTTGCTATTGCAGGTTTAAGGTTGTTGCCTTCGGCTCGAAACATTATGAGTGCGTGGAGTGCCTTGCGATATAATCGCTACACAGTAAAGACCTTGCAAGAGGCGTATGCTGTGGCAGAGGAGGTTACTGAGCAGAGTGAGGAGCGACTTCCGTTCAAAGAGTCTATCGAGTTGCGCAACCTTTCGTTTAGTTTCGATGGTGACGAGCACGATACGCTCCACAACCTCTCACTCAATATCCGTAAGGGTGAGAAGGTTGGCATAAATGGCGAGTCGGGAGCGGGTAAAACGACGCTGTTGAATATACTACTTGGACTCTATAAGCCAACCGATGGCGGAGTCTATATCGATGGTCAGCAACTCGATAACAGACTTCGTCGTAGGTGGCAAAATAGTATAGGCTATGTGTCGCAGAGTACATTTCTTTCGGATAGCACCATACTATCGAACATTGCGCTCGGTTGCGAGGAGGAGGATGTCGATATGGCGCATATCGAAAGGTGTATTGAGGCGGCTTCGCTTTCGGAGTTTGTTGCATCATTGCCGAAGGGAGTATATACCCGCATTGGCGAGTGTGGCGCACTCATTTCGGGCGGAGAGCGACAGCGTATAGGCATTGCAAGAGCGCTCTACAAAAAGGCTGATATACTATTCTTCGACGAGGCGACATCTTCGCTCGATAACAACACCGAGCAGATGATAAATAGTGCAATCGAGCGCCTGTCATCCTCGAATAAGGATCTTACAATCGTTGTGGTAGCGCACCGTGATAGTTCACTCGGCTACTGTGACCGAATTATAACACTCGAAAAACAGAATTAATCGTATGGATTACCGCATAGCAGATTTTCTCCTTCGAACAGAGGGCGCACACAGCGATATTGCCGAGTGTGGCTTGCTCTGTTTTAACCCCTTTGTAATCGAAACAGATGCTTCGGCTACACCAACAATGCTTTTGCGCACGGCGTGTCCGATTGATAACAATACCCATCCTGTAACGCAACATATCCACGACTTTGAGTTTGAACAAAACTATGCAACAGGTGAGTTCGCACGCTACGCTACGGGTTACCGCTTTATGATGTGTCATAATGGCGAGGAGGTGCTCTTTGTTAAGGAGGACAACTCTAATATCGTAGAGAGCAACATCGGATGTGGCGAAAAGGTTGATCCTTCGCTTATGCGTTTTGGTATATGGATTATGTTCGGCATTATTATAGCCCCACTCGGAGCCATTGCAATACACTCTTCGGTTGTGGTGAAAGATGAGGGTGCGGTGTTATGCCTTGGCGAGTCGGGTACAGGAAAGAGTACTCACACACGACTCTGGCGTGAGAATATCGAGGGGGCTCGTCTGCTGAATGATGATAGCCCTATCATTAGAGTTGTTGATGGCAAGTGTATGGTCTATGGCTCGCCTTGGAGTGGTAAGACTCATTGCTACATAAATAGAGGCTTTGAGGTGCGAGCCTTGATGCGTCTTTCACAGGCTCCACACAATAAAATCCGTCGTCTACCTGCGCTGTTTGCCATTGGTGCATTGTTGCCATCGTGCCCACCTGCATTTGCTTATGACGCTACACTGCAAGACCATATCTGCAATGCTGTGTCGAACATTATCTCGTGCGCACCGGTCTACCATTTGGAGTGTCTGCCCGATGGAGCAGCCGCACAACTCTCGTACTCAACAATTTTTGGGAAATAGCCTATGTCGGATGTTCGAGCCATAGCCAATCGGGAACTCTTTTCAATCGTGCGAGATACCTTGCTTGAAGGAAAGAGTGTGCGTGTGGCAGTCAGAGGTGAGAGTATGTTGCCATTCTTCCGCAGTGGCTCAACTATCACTCTGCGACCTCTTTGTGAGGGCGATATTCGCAAATATAATGTAGTGTTGGCGGATGCGGGACACGGATTTGTGGTGCATCGTATAATCGAGGTCGGCGCAGAGTATGTTACACTGCTTGGTGATGGAAATATATATGGCACGGAGCGAGTTGCTCCTGATAAGATATATGGTGTAGTCGATTGTTCGCCTTGCCATATCTTCTTTGCCAAGATATGGCTCGTGCTTCGACCTTTCCGTCGTTTTCCTCTCGCTATCTTCCGCAGATTGATGTAATTTTTTCTGTTTTTGGCGTGGGTTTTGATGCGATTTGCCCTATATGGGCAGTCTGCGTTACAATCTTGCACTTATTCTATCGAATATCCTCCTCGGAGTCTCCTTTTCGGTCTATGTGTCGCTTCTGCGGGGGGCTTTGAGTTTTGAGCAGATATTTGCACTCCAACTACTATTCTCTACCATCGTCTTTACCCCTCTGGCTCTCTCGAAGCCAAATTTTTTGCGTTTGTCGCTTAATGACTTTGGTTCGATATTTATCGTGGCACTGTTGGTCGTCTTTGGTTGGTGGTATCTGCTGATTGCAGGAGCCTCGTATACTAATCCCGTTGACGCATCTACCATCACTACCATAGGCCCTATCTTTACTCTCATTACATCGATTATAGCCTCCTCTCGTGCTGTAAGGCGGGGCGAGGCGCTGGGTATGGTGGTAGCAATGCTGGGCGTTGTTGTGATTTTGGTTGATAGGGGGAGAGATCTGATTGATAAAGGTGGCGAAGGGTATGGCAACGCTCTTATACTATGTGCAGTTGTGGCAATTGCGGTGAATACCGTGCTTATTACGCCTGTGCTGCGCCGCCACGGTACAGTGGTGGTTATGGGGTGGTACTATATTATTGGGAGCCTGTTGGCTACGCCACTATTGGTTGAGGTACTTCCACAAATTCCACACTTGCAACTCTCTCGCCTGGATGTTGCGGAGATAGGCTATATACTCCTTTTTGGATCGACACTGCCTCTCTATCTGTTATATGTTAGCGCAGAACATCTCACGGCAATCCACACGGCTCTCTATCGCTATATCCAACCAATTATGGCGGCAACCTTGGCTGTCTATCGTGGGCAGACAACAATAGACCGCACCAACATTGTCGGTGCGGCCCTTATATTTGTCGGAATGTTGTGTGTGCTATACTTCACTCCTCGCAGCGAACTCGCTACGCACGAATGATTTTGAACTCGTTATCCTCACCAAAGGCGATAATAGAACTTGGTTGTCCCGTAGGTCTTCCCTGGAAACGAGGATTGACCATAAAATCGACTCCCTCGATAATCTCCTTCGAAATATCACGCACGCTCTTTGGTGTAGGCTCGCCCGATATGTTTGCCGAGGTCGATACTATCGGTCTGCCGAACTTGCGTAACAACTTTTGGCAAAATTCGTGGTCAGGAACACGCACGCCCAGCGTCTTTGCCTCCGGAATAAGGTTCTTCGCCAAACCCGTAGCCCCAGGCAAAATCAAAGTCAAAGGTTTTGTTGCCATCTCCATAACCTCGAAAGCAATGCCCGGTGCTTTATCCACATAGCGTACTACCATATCGGCATCACGGCACAATACCAACATTGCGTGCTTATCCTCACTACGCTTCAATGCGTAAATTTTTGCCACAGCCTCCTCGTTTGTCGCATCACAACCAATGCCCCAAACCGTATCGGTAGGGTAGAGTATGATGCCACCCTTACGCAAAATATCTATTGCTAATCCAATCTCTCTATCCATTGTTTAGTGCTTTTTAGGGAGAATTTCAATCCAATAATCGTCGGGATCATTGATGAAGTATAGACCCATATCGTGGTTCTCGTAGCAGATGCAACCCATCTCACGGTGATACTCTCGCACAGCATCGTAGTCGCCTTCAACTCGCAGACAGAGGTGGGTTTCGTTGTCGCCCAACTCGTATGCACCCTCCTTATCACGCAACCAGGTGAGTTCCAGAAGGAAATGTCCGCTGTCATCCCCCAGATAGACAAGAATGAACGAGCCGTCGGCTGCAACCTTGCGTTTTACCTCCTTCAAACCGAGCGCCTTGTCGTAGAAGGCCATACTGCGCTCCAAGTCGGTAACATTTATATTCAAATGGTCAAATGTGCTCTTAATCTCCATAATCTTTGATTGTAAAAGATTTACTGATTATTTTTTAATATCTAATTTCTTGGCGATTGCCGATAACATATCATCGGTCATTGACGAGATGTCCCACTGCGGTTTCCAGCCCCACTCCTCTCGTGCGCACGAATCATCAAGTTGATTTGGCCAACTGTCTGCAATAGCGGCCTTCACTGGGTCAATATCGTAGCCCATTTCGAATGATGGTATGCGCTTGCGAATTTCGGCGGCGAGAATTTCTGGTGTAAAACTCATCGAAGCGACATTGAACGAGTTGCGGTGCTTCAACTTCGTAGGATCCGCCTCCATCAACTCCACAATCGAGCGTAATGCGTCGGGCATATAAATCATATCCATATAAGCATTCTCTGGTACTGCGCAGGTGTAGCGACCATTGCGGATAGCCTCGTAGTAGATCTCTACTGCGTAGTCGGTAGTACCACCGCCTGGCAGAGTCTTGCTTGAAATAATGCCCGGAAAGCGGATTGAACGGGTGTCAATGCCATACTTTTGGTGGTAGTAGTTCGATAACAACTCTCCTGTAACCTTGCAGATACCGTATATTGTGGTCGGCTGCATAATTGTATCCTGCGGAGTCATATCCTTCGGCGATGTTGGGCCAAATGCTCCGATTGACGAAGGGGTAAATACTGCGCAGTGGTGTTGGCGGGCCACCTCCAACGAGTTGAATAGTGCGCTCATATTTATATTCCACGCCATCTGTGGGTTGCGCTCACCAACAGCAGAGAGCAGCGCCACAAGATTAAATATGGTATCGATGTTGTGGCGAGCCACCGCCGATGCCATACTTGTAGGGTTGAGGGCATCGAGTACCTCGAAAGGTCCCTCCTCTGCCAACCCTTTGCACTCACGCACATCGGTAGCAATAACATTGTTTGTACCATAAATACCACGCAGGTATGGCACGAGTTCCGAGCCAATCTGTCCACCTGCACCCACGATAAGAATCTTTTTCATTTCGTAAATTATAATTTAGTATTACGAAAGTAGTAAAAATTTGTTGAATAGAACACCGAATAGGCGAAAAAATGAAGAAAATTACACTTTTTTGCACTTTTTTTGCAGAAAAATTTGCAGAATAAAAAATTTGCGCTACCTTTGCACTCGCAATACAGCAATGGTGGATTCATCTAAGGGCTAGGATACCTGCCTCTCACGCAGGACATAGGGGTTCGAATCCCCTATC
>JAEIGA010006172.1_pt1 | contig 18239 bp, 14 predicted proteins | sample 9270691 | NCBI WGS metagenome assembly JAEIGA01 (sample SAMN17057246, study PRJNA624740) | gut metagenome | biome: biome; isolation source: fecal sample | host: Bos grunniens | place: China: Xizang | collected 2019
ATCTTTGGATATTTAGCATTCTTAACCTCCTCCTCGCAATTGGTTACCTTAGCCCAATTGCCCATTACGGGCATCTGCATGTTTGACTGTCCTGAGCAAAGCCATACCTCACCAATCAAGATGTTTTTGATGGTCAACGCATTTGAACCATTCTCTTTTATTGTCATAGTGTAGGGGCCACCAGCCTTGGGGGTGCTCACCTTTACCATCCACTTACCCTGAGCATCGGCCTGAGCTGTGTAGGTAGACTTATTCCAAGAGGTCGTAACCGTAACCTTAGCATTAGGTTCAGCGGTACCCCATACAGGAGCATTCGATTTTTGTTGCAGCACCATGTTGTCTGTAAACAAAGGACACATGTCGATAGCTGCAGAAGCATGCATTGCCGACACTACCGACAATACAAGAAGTGCAAATAGCTTGTTAAATGTCTTCATAGAACTATGTGATTTATAATTAATGTTTTCTGATTGATTTCTATCCAGATGGTTAATGATAGTCAAATGTCAATTATTTAAGTGCTTTTTTCATTGTTGGCACCATGTTCTCAACATAACGCATCATGCCTACATCAGTAAAGTGGCTGCCATCTACAGTAGCATCTCCATCGTTACCTAACATTTTCTCGGCTGATACATAATAGATTTTCTTCTCGCCAGCCTTTTTGAGCTTTTTGAAAAGGTTGGTAAGTGCTATATTTCTACCTATCACTTCTTCGTCCAACTTTGTGTCAAAGGCTGTACGTGGAAAGATGGGGTCTTCGACAAAGATTACCGGTACATTAGGGTGAGCATCTCTTAAAACACGGAAGAATGCCTCTCCCTTCTCATTGATGAGCTTATCTGATGAATTAGGGATACAGTCGATAACGAAAACACCAGGATCCTTTACTGATGCCATTAGCTCAGCAATCTCCATATCCAAACGGGCATTACCGCTGAATCCAAGATTATAAACCTCTTTGTCAAATATGCGGCCAAGGATGTTTGTGTATGCCATTCCAGGACGGCTTGCGCAACCACCTTGCAAGATACTTGTTCCGTACATGACGATAGGTTTCTCTGTTGAAGGACTGTTTACCTTAGGCTGATCCAATGTGGCACCTTCGTCTACACCGATTTCCAATGATTTGACACCATCATACAATGAGAGATACAGCATATACTCTCTCTCGATAGGTTGCATGTTGCGGATTACTGTCCATTCGTTTAACCCTTTCTTTGTAGGTCTTACGGGAGCTACTGCTCTCCACTCACCATCTACCAAGGCATATAAGTCGAGACCTCGCGTGCCAAGGTCTGTCATGTGGTTCTGCTCATTATCAAAGAGAGATTCCCACTTGATGCGTACTGATGTGGTGTTTGAACAGAAGCGGATGTATAAACCTGCAGAGTTACGTCCTAATTTCCATACCTCTTTGCGGCTTACATTCTCTAATTTTGACGGAAGTCTTTCATAACGCTCATTTGTTTCTGTTGAGATTTTACCATAAAGAGGGAATTCTGTAGCGTCCGTATAGACGATTTTTTGTGCAAATGAGTTTACTCCCATGCTGAGAACAAACGCTAAAAGGGTGAATTTGATTTTCATAACCTATCGATGTCTTGTTATTAGTCTTTGTGTCTAAACTATGATTTTGCAAACTTACATAATTTTTTTGACTTTCTTGCTTTAGTAGGGGCATTTTTTCCTCGTTCCCATACTTAAGTTTTCTGGGTAAATCTCACACTTCCTCTATTCGGTTTTCATAAACATACCATACGTATCCCCTTACGTGATTATGCCCCATGTTATGTAGTAGTTCCATATAGCGAGCTACCTGCTTGCAATGTTCTTCGGTGGGACGGGCAAATTTGAAGTCTACCACAGTGATATGGTCGTTGAGCCGCATTACACGGTCGGGGCGTAACGTATGGGGTTGTGTGTCGTGAGCATAACAGAGCGAGTCTTTGGGCATGGTGTTAGGGGTGTAGATGATGCTACACTCGTTGAATAACTCATACTTTCCTGAAAACCAGTCTGCTGCTTGTGGGTGCTCTAATGCTCGATGTACGATACGTGTCACTTCACGTTGTTGGGCATCATCACCAATCAGGCCTTGGGTAGCAAGGGAGGCAATGGCAGTGGAGGCATCCGAAGCGGTACTCATGCGTGAGAAGAGTTCGTGTAATAGTAGGCCTTGGTCGAGATAGCTGTTTGTTGGAGCTGTACCTGATGAGACAAAGCGTTTCGAGAGATTTGATTGGCGGAAGTTTACGGTGAGAGGCTCTGAGTGCATACTCACACTAATGGGACTCGGTTTTGTTTCGAATGGATTAACTCGCGAATCGACCTTGGCAGTATTGGTGGATACTTTGGGAGATAAATTACCTGTGTGTAGAGCGAGATTACCAAACTCTATAAAATCAGCATCTTCCATCATGATAGCTCTGTCGATAAGTTGTGCTACGGTATTTATGGAAGTAGAAGAGCTACTTGTTTTCTTCTTCTTCTCATCTGTTTGTTTTGAGCTGTCCAATTTGCCAGCACCTTTGAGTATGAAAAGGTTCTCTTTGGGACGCGTACAGGCTACATATAGCAAGTTATAGCTATCAACAATCTGTTGTAGATACTCCTCCTCATAGTGTGTGGCAAAGATGGATTCTTGCATCTTTTGGGAGTAACGTACAGGGATAGTGGCAAGACCTTGTGCGATAGGATTATCGGTTTGTGCCCAAAGGGTAGAACCATGCATGTTGAGTTCCCATTCACAATAGGGGAGTATGACGGTATTGAACTCCAAACCTTTAGATTTGTGTATGGTCATAGCCTCTATGCCTTCGCTCACGCCTGCAGGGATGGCCGTAGAATGTAGTTCATCGTCCCAATAACGTATAAAATCATTTAAGTTACCCGCGGTATCGGTACACCAAATGAGCAGACGATCAAAGAAAGCCATCACATAACCATCCTCCTTAGATAGTTGGCCTAAAGAGAATGTGCGATATAGTGTTTCGGCTAATTCATAGATGGGTGTTTGTTGTAGTTGCGGGATATGGTCAATGAATGCCTCGGGAAGTCCATATTTAGATGTTTGCATCTCGAGGATATCTGTCGGTGTGAGTGAAGTTGACAGGATATGGCTATGGTAATCGATGGCTAAGTGTACCAATGCATGTTGCTGTTGTGAATCAGCGATATAGCGCATGGCATTGATCATCATGCCTACACCTGTTGAGGCTTCCAATAGGTAGGCTTCGGCAGAGAAAATATGTATATCTGCATGGTGCTGGGCCATATAGTCGACCATATGGGTGATATGGTGATTGTTGCGAACGAGTATAGCAATATCACGATCTTCAATTCCTTGTTGACGAAGTTCATAGATGATATCGGCCGTCTCGCGACACATAGCCTCAGATGCCGTTTCGTCGGTGTCGCGTAATACGTTGGTTATGCGCACATAACCGCCTTTATTCTCGGCAATCCATTTTTGCTTTACATCCGCATAGGCTTGCTCAAGTGGGGCTGATTGTTGTGTGCCCAACTGCTGTTTGAGAAGCTCATTGCATTTTTCGAAGAGTTGGTTGTTGAATTGTACAATCTCTTCACAACTTCTGCGGTTGGTGTCAAGGGAGTGGGCTTGAGCAGGTGTGTAGTTATCGAGTTTGCGGGTAAGTTCCTCGTTGAGTATACGCCAATCGCTGCCTCTCCAACGATAGATAGCCTGTTTTACATCTCCTACAACAAGGCTACGTTTACCATGTGAAAGTCCTTCAAGAAGAAGGGGGTAGAAGTTATCCCATTGCATGCGTGAGGTGTCTTGGAACTCATCAATCATGATATGCTCGATGTAGTATCCCAATTTCTCAAAAACGAATGCAGAATCGCCTGTTTGCATATGGCTGAGCATCTGGCATGTGTCGGCCAGTAAGAAACGATTTTCTTCGCGGTTGAGGCGCAATATACGATCGTGGATAATATCGATGAGTTGCAACTGATAGAGATGATGCATGATGAGGTCACACGAGTACACTATTGGTACGTATTGCTGGCATAATTGATGCGTCTCATTGATGTGGGGAACAAGGTAGGTCGTAGCGAAAGCTGTAAGTTCTTTATGACGGTCGGCTTTCTTTGATACCCAACCTTCAGGCCCATTAGCAGCAGCAAGTGCTCGTGCAGATAGGGTGGTAGAGAACTCGCCTTTCTGTATCTTAAGGTAATATCCGCAAGCTCCACTGCTCTGGTACGAAAAGTCATCAATACTGTATCCGTGTTCGTTGAGCAATGTGAAGAAATGAGTGGCACGATCTTGTAGATGCTGTATCGCGGTAGTACGTTGTGCTACAAGATGTTTTCGGAGATCACGGATGAGGTGGGGCGTTTCGAGTTGTTGGCTCAGTATATGTGCATTGCGTTGGTAATCTTCACGATGTATGTTTGAGGCAAAGCTCTTGAGATCGTCGGTAATGTTCCAGTATTTGCCCTCGTTCATCTGCTCGTAAATGTATGTCTCGAGCCATTCGAGTGTGGCGTCTCCGGGCTTGAGTTCGCGCAATAACAGGTTTACGGCATCAGCAATAACTTTTCGTGTGTCAAGCTCGATAGTCATGCTTGTGCCAAGGTCAAGCTCGCGTGCCAATGCTCGCAAGATTGATTGAAAGAAACTATCAATGGTCTCTACGCGGAAATGGCTATAGTCATGGATAAGTAGGGTGAGCGCCTCAGATGCTCGTTGACGTATCACTGCATCGGGTAGTTGTGTGCGAAGGCGAACCTCTTCAAGGTAGGGTGCTCCATCAGGAGTGTCATTGGCTAAAGCATAAAGCTTTCCCAATATACGGTTTTTCATCTCAGCAGTAGCTTTGTTGGTGAATGTTACTGCCAAAATATGTCGATAGGCATCAGGACGTTCAATAAGCAGACATATATAAGCAACGGCCAATGTAAAGGTTTTGCCCGAACCTGCCGAAGCTTTGTAGATATGTAAATAATGGTTATCCATGGGGTGGGTTCTTATTTTAACCGATAAAGGTAAGCAAAAGGTGTGAATTGACCAAGGCTTTAAGACGAAACATCGCGAAAAGGAGTTGTGAAGGTACCTTTGTTAAAATAAAAATTGTAACTTTGCAATGCATTCGATAAGTAAGACGAGATGAAATGTAATCAGATAGGATACGTAAAGAGGCTGGTGTTGTCGCTCCTAATCGGTTGGATTGGGGCCGTTTCTCTTTACGCGCAAGAAGAGAGTGGACATGAGGCCTCTGGCAATAGAAATGTGAACCCCGTATTTGGTGTGAGCAATTATAGCTTCTTCGATAATCGTGAGGTGATTAGTCCATATCAGCAGTCGCAAACATTCTTTGGCTCACAGCTAAGTACAGAAGCTGGCTTACAATTTGGGCCGAATACGATTATGGTAGGTGTGCAAACGGTTAAAGATTTTGGTGCTAAAGGTATTTCCAATGATTTCACCTATTATTACCATTACGAGCAAGGACGTATCTCTGGAGCCTTTGGAGCCTTTCCTCGTGCACGACTTATTCGCGAACTTCCGAACATTTTTGTTTACGATTCTATTCGCTACTACAACCCGACACTTCAAGGCGCGCTCTTGCAATATGTGGGCACTTATGGTTATGCCGAGCTTTATTGCAATTGGCTCAACAAACAAGGTGTAGGCGAGCGTGAAATATTCGAGATTGTTACTGATGGACGTTTCGGACATGAAGGCTACTATTTGGGGTGGAATGTACAGTTGTTGCATTTCTCAGTACCTCGTCCAGCCTACGGACTCCAAGTGTATGACAAGCTGATGATAAATCCTCATTGGGGTATGGAGAAGAGTGCTCTCGGTTGGCTCGATGCATTCAGTGTTGAGGCTGGCTTGATGCTTTCATTAAATCGCGATCGCCGGGATATGTTGTGGAAATCTCCCTTGGGATTTTTAGGTGAAGTAAAGTTGAATAAGGGGCGTGTAGAATTGTACAATTGTCTATATGCAGGAGGTTCGCAATTCTCAGATTATGAAACTTTTGGTGCACAGCTCCATCGAGGAGATCCATATTATCGAAGTAGTTTGTATAATCGTACAGACATTCGCTTCTATTTACTCAATCGTTTAGATGTTCAGTGCTATATAAATGCATCGTTTCATTATACCGAAAAGGTGTTTGATAATTCACAACAGGTTATCTTGCGAGTGTACCCCAAACTTTAATGAGATGTTATTATAAAAGAGGGTGTGTCTGTCCTGACACACCCTCTTTTTAAACATTCTTTGTTTGCTTATGGCGTGTTTACAATGTGTCTGAATTTGCGAAGTCTATACCCATTGGTGATTGGAATACGCGAAGTCCAAAAGTTGGAAGTACTGCAAATACATGCTCAAAGATTTCTGATTGCAGATGCTCGTAGGGTACCCAATCTGTACCGTCAGAAAAGAAATATAGTTCTAAGGGAAGTCCCTGTGCGGTAGGTTGCAATTGGCGTACCATAATCATCATGTTTTGGTTGACACGACTGTGTTGGCGTAAGAATTTCTCTAAATAATTACGGAAAACATGAAGGTTTACCACGAACTCATCCTCTCGATTTAATCCTTCGAGCCATCCGCGAGAGGTGAACTCGGACATCTGTTCCTCGGTGCAAAAGGTGATAGAGCGCATGTCAAGATATACCGAACGCTTTACACGACGTCCACCGCTCTCTCTCATACCTCTCCAGTTCTGAAATGAATCGCTTACAAGGGCGTAAGGTGGAATCGTAGTGATGGTCTTGTCCCAATTCTGTACCTTCACGGTAGTGAGTGTCACCTCTATCACATCTCCATCAGCTCCATACTTGGACATGGTAATCCAGTCACCGGGGCGTAACATGTCGTTAGCTGAAAGTTGTACACCTGCTACAAGTCCAAGAATAGTGTCTTTGAATACGAGCATGAGTACTGCTGCCGAGGCACCGAGTGCTGTAAGGATATAACTGGGGTTTTTGTCGATAAGAATGCTGACGATGATTATTAGGGCTATGCAGATAACCACAATTTTGAGCATCTGATACACACCCTTAATCGGTTGATTTTTGAGATTGTCCTGTTGATTTGAAAGCTCATAAAGAGCCGATAGGAAAGTGCAAAGAGACTTTGCTATGAGTACTATAAGGTAGATGGTATTTACCTTGAGTAGAAATTCGAGTGTGATGTTGTTCTCTGAGAAGAAAAGTGGCATCAGTGCGGCTATGAGAATAGGCGTTACCAGACGTGAAAGATCGGTAAGTAACGTGCTGTTAAAGAGTACATCGTCCCATGACGCTTTGGTAGATGCAATTACTTTCTTGACTACAGGGATAATGCCTCTGCGGAATATTACATCGGCAACGTATGCAACAAGAGCTATGCTTGCTGCTGCAATGAGCCAATATAACCATTCGCGATTCTGGAATGTAATTCCGTACGAATTTAGCCAGTTGAGTATGGTTGGGTTCATGTCTAATATTGTTTTTAGTTGGATGTTGTCGTTTTATGCGAGGGAAAACTATGTTTTATGATTAACGAAACGACGTTTTCTTTTCTAATACAAAGATAAGAAGTTTTGAAGGCAAAGTCAAGTTTTGGTGGATTTATTTTTGGTTTGGAGTGAAGAATCTCTGTGTCGTCTTGTCTCTTCATGTATCATGATTTTTAATTGGAAACTGAAAACACTGAAAAAGGTATGATTGTTTTTGCTTTCTACTCTTGATTGAGTTGGCTTATTAGTGGTATACCGATTTCAGTAATTTCAGGTTTCAATTGGTATATTCTTATTTTTACGAAGAATGGCGTGCGAAACTCATTATGAGCAGCACGCCATTCTCTTATATTAAAGGTTTTGTAATTACTTCACTTCCTCGAAATCAGCATCTTGGATGTGGTCACCCTGCTGGCCGCCCTGTTGGCCTGCATCAGCACCAGGTTGAGGACCAGCTTGCTGTCCGCCTGTCTGTGCGTACATCTCAGCGCTTGCAGCTTGGAATGCTGTGTTGAGCTCGTTCATTGCAGTGTCTATTGCAGCAAGATCTTGTGCCTTATGAGCATCTTTGAGCTTCTGAAGAGCGGTTTCGATAGGAGCTTTCTTGTCTGCAGGAAGCTTATCGCCCAACTCCTTGAGCTGATTCTCTGTCTGGAAGATCATAGAGTCAGCTTGGTTGAGCTTGTCTACCTTCTCGCGCTCCTTGCGGTCTGCCTCAGCGTTTGCTTCAGCCTCTGCCTTCATGCGCTCGATTTCCTCCTTGCTAAGGCCTGATGAAGCCTCGATGCGGATAGCCTGCTCCTTACCTGTAGCCTTATCCTTAGCAGATACCTTGAGGATACCGTTTGCGTCGATGTCGAAGGTTACTTCAATCTGAGGAACACCACGACGTGCGGGAGCAATACCTGTGAGGTTGAACTGACCGATAGACTTGTTCTGTGCGGCCATAGGACGCTCACCCTGAAGTACGTGGATGGTTACCTCTGTCTGGTTATCAGCAGCAGTAGAGAATGTCTCGCTCTTCTTGCAAGGGATGGTAGTATTTGCATCGATGAGCTTAGTCATCACGCCACCCATGGTCTCAATACCCATTGAAAGGGGAGTAACGTCGAGCAATACGATATCACCTACACCGCTCTCCTTGTTGAGAACAGCACCCTGGATAGATGCACCGAGAGCTACTACTTCGTCGGGGTTAACGCCCTTTGAGGGAGCTTTACCGAAGTATTCCTGTACGATCTGCTGTACTGCGGGGATACGTGTAGAACCACCTACGAGGATTACCTCATCGATGTCTGCTGTGCTCAACTTAGCGTCAGCTACGGCCTTGCGGCAAGGTTCAATACATGCTTGGATAAGGTTGTGAGCCAAAGACTCAAACTTAGCACGTGTCAAAGTCTTCACCAAGTGACGGGGAACACCTGCAACGGGCATGATGTAGGGGAGGTTAATTTCTGTAGAGGTTGAAGATGAGAGCTCAATCTTAGCCTTCTCAGCAGCCTCCTTAAGACGCTGGAGTGCCATAGGATCTTGTGTGAGGTCAGCACCTTCGTCGTTCTTGAACTCCTGTACGAGCCAGTCGATGATTACTTGGTCGAAGTCGTCACCACCGAGGTGAGTGTCACCATTGGTTGAGAGTACTTCGAATACGCCACCACCGAATTCGAGGATTGAGATATCGAATGTACCACCACCAAGGTCGAACACGGCAATCTTCATATCCTTGTTAGCTTTGTCAATACCATATGCGAGAGCTGCAGCTGTAGGCTCGTTAACGATACGCTTAACATCAAGACCTGCAATCTGACCAGCCTCCTTGGTTGCCTGACGTTGTGAGTCAGAGAAGTAAGCAGGTACGGTGATAACTGCCTCTGTAACCTCCTGTCCGAGGTAGTCCTCTGCGGTCTTCTTCATCTTCTGAAGGATCATTGCAGAGATCTCCTGGGGAGTATACTTGTGACCATCGATGTCTACGAGGGGGAGGTTGTTGTCGCCACGTACTACAGGGTAGGGTACGCGTGAAACTTCTTTCTGTACCTGATCCCAAGTCTCACCCATGAAACGCTTGATAGAGTAGATGGTGCGCTTGGGGTTGGTGATAGCCTGACGTTTAGCGGGGTCACCTACCTTACGCTCGCCACCATCAACGAATGCTACTACTGAAGGAGTTGTACGCTTACCTTCGCTGTTTGCAATCACTACAGGTTCGTTACCTTCAAATACGGCAACACATGAGTTGGTTGTACCTAAGTCAATACCAATAATCTTTCCCATTTTCTTATTCTTTTTTAATTGTTAATATTCTAAACTTACTTTCGCAGGGCTTTGTTCGACGGTTAAACTTTTTTATGTCGCGACCTTGCGATGATATATATGACAAACGATGTGCCACTAAAATAATTGGCAATAGGTAAATAATAATTGGCAAATCAGTGACATATATCGTGTCATGATGGCAGAAAAAACTTTTTTTGTATGACAATAGTGTAGTATTCGGAAAATGTTTGTACCTTTGAATGCTGAAAATACGACTTGTATATAATAAGGCATAAAGTAAACGTTATATGGCAAAGAAAGAAGAAACATTAACCAATCCGGTAGCTGATAAGCTGAAGGCTTTGCAGGCTGCCATGGACAAGATAGAAAAAGATTTCGGTAAAGGATCAATCATGAAGCTTGGTGATGACAAGGTTGAGGAGATCGAAGTTATCCCTACAGGTTCAATCGGTTTGAATGCTGCCCTTGGTGTGGGTGGTTATCCTCGTGGTCGTGTTATCGAGATTTATGGTCCCGAATCATCAGGTAAGACCACTTTGGCAATTCATGCTATTGCCGAGGCTCAAAAGAATGGTGGTATTGCTGCTATTATTGATGCTGAGCATGCTTTTGACCGTTTCTACGCACAGAAGTTGGGCGTTGATACCGATAACCTGCTTATCGCTCAGCCTGACAATGGTGAGCAGGCACTTGATATTGCCGAGCAACTTATTCGTTCATCAGCGGTGGATATTGTGGTGGTTGACTCTGTAGCCGCACTTACTCCGAAGGCTGAGATTGAGGGCGATATGGGTGATAATAAGGTGGGCTTGCAAGCACGTTTGATGAGCCAAGCGATGCGTAAACTTACATCAACTATCTCAAAGACCAATACAACATGTATATTTATCAATCAGTTGCGTGAGAAGATTGGGGTAATGTTTGGTAATCCCGAAACAACTACCGGTGGTAATGCCCTCAAGTTTTACGCTTCTATTCGTATGGATATCCGAAAATCTACACAGATTAAGGATGGTGAGGAGATTATCGGTAACCAAGTAAGAGTGAAAATTGTAAAGAATAAGGTGGCACCTCCTTTCCGTAAGGCAGAATTTGATATTATGTTTGGAGAGGGTATCTCAAAGATTGGTGAAATCATAGACCTTGGTGTAGAGTTTGGCATAATCAAGAAGTCTGGATCATGGTTCTCATACGGAGAGACCAAGTTGGCTCAGGGACGTGATGCTACTAAGCAAATCATTGCAGATAATCCCGAATTGGCCGAGGAACTCGAGGCAAAGATTATGGAGGCATTGAAAAAATAAAACTATTTGTAATACTCATATTAAAACAAAAAAGCTATGCGTTTAATTATTCAGAAAGATCCACAACAGATGGCAGTATGGGCTGCAGCCCACATCGTAAAGCGTATCAATGAGTTTGGACCCACAGCCGAGAAACCCTTCGTGCTCGGTCTTCCCACTGGTGGTACACCCCTGGGTACTTACAAAGAGCTCATTCGCTTGCATAAAGAGGGAAAGGTTAGCTTCCAGAATGTAGTAACTTTCAATATGGACGAGTATTGTAACCTCCCCGAGGATCATCCCGAGAGCTACCACTCTTTCATGTGGAATAACTTCTTTAGCCATGTTGATGTGAAGAAGGAGAATGTAAACATCCTTAATGGTAATGCTGAAGATCTTGATGCTGAGTGCGCACGCTACGAAGAGAAGATTAAGTCATATGGTGGTATCGACCTTTTCATGGGAGGTATTGGTCCTGACGGCCATATTGCTTTCAATGAGCCGGGTTCATCACTTACCTCACGCACTCGTCAGAAGACTTTGACTACTGATACTATCATCGCTAATAGCCGTTTCTTCGACAACGATGTGAATAAGGTGCCCAAGACAGCTGTAACTGTTGGTGTTGGTACTGTAATGGATGCTAAGGAAGTTCTTATCTTGGCTAATGGTCACAATAAGGCACAGGCTCTTTATCATGCAGTAGAGGGCGCTATCACACAGATGTGGACAATCAGCGTATTGCAACTCCATCCTCATGGAATCATCGTTTGTGATGATGCTGCTACAGTAGAGCTCAAGGTAGGTACTGTAAACTACTTTAAAGATATCGAGAAGGATAACCTTTAATATAGGTGGTACACGGATAAAAAAGAGAGGCGATATTTCGCCTCTCTTTTTTGTTGTATGTGATAGGGTGTTATATATGTGCAATTTCGAGTACGGTAAGTATGCCATCAACAACTCGGAAACGGATATCATAATTTTCGTAAGGCATACCGTATACCTTATTAGGATTGTCTTGGTATTGTGGTCGTGGGTCGAGAGCTAATATGCGGATGAGTGTCTCTTGGCTCTCGGAAGCAATTTTTCGTTTTAGTTCTTTAGGAAAGCGTACCTCTAACTCTTTCCAATGATGTTCGTCTACAAATCCGCTACGTGCATTAGGGTGGCTATCAGCATAGGTTACATAAGGCTTGATGTCATAGATGGGAGTTCCGTCCATAAGGTCGGCTCCACAAACGTGTATGATAGGACCATCGGTATTGCTCAATTCAATTTGTTTGATTCGTACGGAAGATAATCCTATCGGGTTGGGACGATAGGGGGATCGGGTCGCAAAGACTCCCATCTGTGTGTTGCCTCCAAGAAGGGGAGGACGTACGGTAGGTTGCCATGAGATGGCTCCGCGTTCCTCTTTCGACTTGTTTGCCGAAAACTCCCAAATAATCCATAGATAGTCAAATCCGTCGAGGCCACGCAGAGCGTCTATGTTGCGGTATTCGGGCTCGAAAACAATGCTCCCGCTAAGCTCGTTTACGATGCCGCTTTGGCGAGGGATGCCAAACTTTGTGGGGAAGGCACTGCGAAAATGGGCGATGGGTTGCATTATAGATATGGATTATAATTTATTTCATCTCCAATAGTTGTCGTGTCTCCATGTCCGGGGAATACAATAGTATCGGTGGGTAGAGTGAGTAAACGCTCCTGAATAGATCGTATGAGTTGTGCATAATTACCGTCCGAGAAATCGGTGCGGCCAATAGAACTTTGGAATAAAGTGTCTCCGGCAAAAAGATAATTGCTTTCTTTGGCGTAGAAGCAGAATCCGCCTGCGGAGTGTCCGGGAGTAGCAATGCATTGCAGGGTCTCTTCGCCTAATTGTAATAAATCTCCGTCATATAAAGCTTGCCCTACTTTACACGGTGTGTCATTAGGGCGGATACCAAAACGCGCTACAGACGATTCAAAGTTTTCTATCCAAGGATTGTCGGCAAGACTTGCTTTTAGCTTTAATCCATATTTTTCTGCAATAAATGATGTCCCGAATATGTGGTCAAAATGCAAGTGCGTGCATAGTAAGTGCTTTATGATTAGACTGTTTTCTTCAATAAATTTGGCGAACAACTGTTTTTCGTTATCCCAATAAAAACCAGGGTCAATAACAGCAGCTTCACGTGATTGCTCGTCATATACGAGATAGCAATTTACATGAAGCATATTGCAAACAAATATTTTTACTTTCATAGTTCTCTGTGTATGATGTATAGGTAGGCAAAATTCGTAAAGTTTTTCGATATACGCAAGTATTCACAGCGGAAATATGTTTTGGGGGGTGATGAAAAATAAAAATGATATTTGGTGATTCAATATGAGAAAAATATCGTACATTTGTTAAAATTTTAGGAGTAGAAGCTGCTATGAATAACGAAATTTATATTCCCAAGCCAAATCGTTATGAGGCAATGAATTATCGTCGTTGCGGAAAGAGCGGAGTGATGCTTCCTGAGTTGTCGCTTGGATTTTGGCATAATTTTGGAGAACATCATGATGAAGCTCGTGGCCTTGATATTGTACATTGTGCTTTTGATTATGGTATCTGTCATTTTGACTTGGCGAACAATTATGGTCCTCCCAATGGGGCAGCCGAGGAACGTTTTGGACGATATATGAAGCAATCGCTTCATACACATCGTGATGAGCTCTTTATTGCTACCAAAGCGGGGCATCTCATGTGGTCGGGGCCTTATGGCGATTGGGGTTCGCGCAAGAGTCTCATAGCGAGCCTTGATCAGAGTCTTAAACGAATGCAGTTGGACTATGTGGATGTGTATTACACCCATCGTTATGATCCTAATACTCCCTTGGAAGAAACTATGCAGGCGCTTGTTGATATTGTGCGTTCGGGTAAGGCTCTTTACGTAGGAATATCAAAATATCCGCCCGAGGTGGCCCGTAAGGCTTATGTATATCTCGAAGCTCACGATGTACATTGCCTCCTCTATCAAGGGCGTTATAATATGCTGGCTCGTCAACCCGAGGAGCTTGTCATCCCACAAGCTCATGCTAACGGGACAGGATTTGTGGCCTTTTCACCTTTGGCTCAAGGATTGCTTACTGACCGCTATCTACAGGGTATTCCTGAAAATTCGCGCATGGCAATGAGTAATTTCCTTCGCTCCGATATGCTTACTCCTGAACTTGCAGGTAAGTTACGTGTCCTGAATGAGATAGCCCTTCATCGTGGCCAAACCTTGGCGAGAATGGCCTTGGCTTGGTTATTGCGTGATGAACGTGTGACTTCTGTTATTATCGGTGCCAGTTCTGTTGAACAACTCAAAGAGAATCTTCGTGTGCGCGAAGATGCTCCTTTTGCTGAAGAAGAGTTGGTTGCAATAGATAAGGTGTTGAATGAGAAAGGGTAGATGAGGAAGTCAAGTTTTTTTAACAAGCGCATAAAATAAAGAGTATATATGTTTGGTAAAAAGAAACTTATCGTTAACTTTGTGCATTGAAAGACAAAAATTACACTTTAACATATAAAAAGTTAATACAATGGATCAAGAACTTTTGAAACAAGTGACTGCGAAAGCCAATGAATGGCTGTCGCCCGCTTATGATGCTGCTACACAGGCAGAAGTGAAGGCTTTGCTCGAGAAAGAAGATAAGACAGAGCTCGTAGACTCGTTCTATCAAGACCTTGAGTTTGGTACAGGTGGTCTTCGTGGTATTATGGGTGTGGGTAGCAACCGTATGAATATCTATACCGTAGGTGCTGCAACACAAGGCCTTGCTAACTATCTTAACAAGAATTTTGCTGGCATGGAGCAGATTTCGGTTGTTGTAGGTCACGATTGCCGCAATAATAGCCGCCTCTTTGCTGAGACCGTTGCTGATATTTTCTCTGCTAATGGTATTAAAGTATATCTCTTTGATGATCTTCGTCCTACTCCCGAAATTTCATTCGCAATCCGTCATCTTGGATGTCAGAGTGGTGTGAATATTACTGCCAGCCACAATCCTCGCGAATATAATGGTTATAAAGCATATTGGGACGATGGCGCACAGGTGCTTGCTCCCCATGATAAGGGTATTATTGATGAGGTAAATAAAGTGAAGGCTGCTGATATCAAGTTCGCAGGAGATAAGGATCTTATTCAAATTATCGGTGAGGATGTTGATAAGGCTTATCTTGATGCTGTACATACTGTTATGATTGATCCTGAGGTCGTGAAACGTCATGCTGACCTCAAGATTGTATATACTCCTATTCATGGTTGTGGTCGTGTACTTATTCCTTCTGCATTGGCTGATTGGGGCTTTACCAATGTTAATTGTGTGGCTGAGCAGATGGTGAAGGATGGTAACTTCCCCACTGTAATCTCTCCCAATCCCGAGAATCCCGAGGCACTTACCATGGCTCTCAATCTTGCTAAGGAAATTGATGCTGATCTCGTGATGGCTTCTGACCCTGATGCTGACCGCGTTGGTATCGCTTGTAAGAACGATAAGGGCGAGTGGATGCTTATCAATGGTAATCAGACCTGTATGATGTACCTCTACTACATCATTACCCAGTATACTAAGTTGGGCAAGATGACTGGTAAGGAGTTTGTTGTGAAGACTATTGTTACTACTGAACTCATTAAGCAGATTGCTGATAAGAATAATCTCGAGATGCTTGACTGCTACACTGGTTTTAAATGGATTGCTCGCGAAATTCGTTTGCGCGAAGGCAAGCAGACCTATATTGGTGGTGGTGAAGAGAGCTACGGATTCCTTGCTGAAGACTTTTGCCGTGATAAGGACGCTGTTTCTGCATGCTGTCTTATTGCTGAAGTTGCTGCTTGGGCTAAGGATAACGGTAAGAGCCTCTATGAACTCTTGATGGATATCTATGTTGAGTATGGCTTCTCTAAGGAGGTAGCTATCAGTGTTGTGAAGCCTGGTAAGAGTGGTGCAGATGAGATTAAGCAGATGATGGAAAACTTCCGTGCTAATCCTCCTCGTGAGATGGCTGGTAGCCCCATCGTATGCAGCAAGGACTTTAAGAGCCTTGAGGCACGTGATGGCGAAGGTAATGTGACCAAGCTTGATATGCCCGAAACATCTAACGTGCTCCAGTACTTCACTGCTGATGGTGGTAAGGTGTCAGTGCGTCCCTCTGGAACTGAGCCTAAGATTAAGTTCTATATGGAGGCTAAGGGTACCATGGCTACTCGTGGCGAATATCTCGAGGCTGATGCAAAGGCTGCGGCTAAGATTGAAGCAATGAAGAAGTCTTTGGGTATCTAAATACATTGTTGAAAGAATAAGTTTAATTTGTTATCGAAAGATGGGACGCCTTTAAGGTTGTCCCATCTTTTTTAGTGGTAAAGGATGGCTTGATGAATGTTGGATTTCTAAAGAGTTGTGTTTCTATTTTGTAGGGCGAACTTTTTTGCTTACTTTTGCACTATCTTACTAAGTGTGCTGAAGATGAAAGATATTATTATATTGGGTATAGAGTCTTCGTGTGACGATACCTCTGCGGCTGTGATCAAGAATGGGGAGTTGTTGTCTAATGTTACAGCCAGTCAGGCAGTGCATGAGAGTTATGGTGGAGTGGTGCCAGAGTTGGCTTCTCGTGCTCATGAACTGAATATAGTTCCCGTGGTAGATCAGGCTATTAAGAAAGCAGGTATTGCAAAGGAGGATATCTCTGCTGTTGCTTTTACGCGTGGCCCGGGTTTGATGGGTTCTCTGCTTGTGGGTGTGTCATTTGCCAAGGGCTTTGCTCGTTCGTTGGGTGTGCCTATGATTGATGTTAATCATTTGCAAGGCCATGTGTTAGCCCACTTTATACAAGAACCTGATGTAAAAAAAGAAACTCCTCAATATCCCTTCCTTTGCTTGCTAGTGTCAGGTGGTAATTCGCAAATTGTGCTCGTGAAGGCCTATAATGATATGGAAGTGATAGGGCAGACTATTGATGATGCAGCAGGTGAGGCTATTGATAAGTGTTCAAAGGTCATGGGGTTAGGTTATCCGGGAGGTCCTATCATTGATCGCTTGGCTCGCCAAGGTAACCCAAAGGCTTTTACTTTTAGTAAGCCAAATATCGGAGGATATGACTATAGCTTTAGTGGATTGAAAACTTCATTTCTTTATTTCTTGCGTGATAGGCTGAAAGAAAATCCTGATTTCATCGAGCAAAATAAAGAAGATCTTGCAGCTTCTCTCGAGGCTACAATTGTGGATATCTTGATGAAAAAGTTGCGTCTTGCTTCAAAAGAACTTGGTATTAAGGAAGTTGCTGTAGCGGGTGGCGTATCGGCTAATACGGGTTTGCGCAATGCTTTTCTCGATCATGCAAAACGCTATAAATGGAATGTATATATCCCCAAATTTGGATACACAACTGACAATGCCGCGATGATTGCAATTACTGGATATTATAAATATGTGGATAAGGAGTTTTGCTCAATAGACAAACCTGCTTATTCGCGCGTTTCCATCGGGTAATTCTTTCGAAAAGGGTGAAGAAAGATCTTTACATAATCGCCCAATCCATCGAGGTGACGCTTAAAACTCATGGATGGAGTGTCGCTACCGCTGAGAGTTGCACGGGAGGAGGTATTGCAGCTTCGCTTACTGCTGTTCCTGGAAGCTCGACTTGTGTAAAGGGTGGGATAGTAGCCTACACCGAAGAAATTAAGATGCGTTTGCTCGATGTTTCTTCTCGGGTACTTCAAACTTACGGTGTAGTAAGCCAGCGTACAGTCGAAGAGATGGCGCGAGGTGCAATGAAGAATTTCGATTCGGATTTTGCGGTTGCAACATCGGGTGTGGCAGGTCCGTCGGGTGGTAGCGAGAATATACCAGTTGGTACCATTTGGATAGCTGTTGCTTCGCGTTCTCAGATGGAGACATATTGTGTCAACTATTATAATGAGGGAAGAGATAAAAATACGCAAAATGCGATAGTTGAATCCCTTAAATTACTCCAAAAAGTGGTCGAAAATGAAGAAAATCAAGTTAAAAAATAAATTAATGCTTGATTTATTTGGCTATTCCGTAAAAATGTAGTTATTTTGCACGCTGAAATTTGAATGCAGAGCAAATTAAACATCAAAAATTAGATAGAAATGTCGAAGATTTGTCAAATTACCGGTAAGAAAGCCATGATTGGCAACAACGTTTCACACTCTAA
>JAEIGA010006173.1_pt1 | contig 18237 bp, 20 predicted proteins | sample 9270691 | NCBI WGS metagenome assembly JAEIGA01 (sample SAMN17057246, study PRJNA624740) | gut metagenome | biome: biome; isolation source: fecal sample | host: Bos grunniens | place: China: Xizang | collected 2019
AAACAGTGGACTTGGACAAGGTTATAGATACTTCTATAACAACTTCGATGATATCATGAACTACTTCTTGACTCAGTATGCGCCTTTGAAAGCACCTGGAGCAAGAGCTCGGTCTCAATACATCCCAGAACTTCTCAAGACATATCGGTCTATTGCATTCTTCAGACACATCCCTATCTTGAACCAGTCATTACACCTGCTTACCAAATCAGGTACTATGCAATACAGTGATGATTGTTCTGGCGCTATTCTGAAAGCAAAGATCGAATTGTCTAACTTGTTGTATGTGTACAACAATGGTCCAACTGGAACTAAGTTCATTGATCAGCGTATCTGGACTATGTATGCTGCTCTTATTGAGTATGTTAAAACCATCTCAGAAGTTAAGTTATTGGGTAAGAAAGGATATATCCGAAAACTTATCTTGGGAGCACGATTGCATTGTTCAGCACGTGCAGTTATTACACCTATATCTGGAGAACACGATTGTGATGAGATTCACATTCCTTGGAGAATGGGTGTTGGATTATTGAAATGTGAGATTATCAATATCCTTATGAATCGTTATGGTTACAGCATGCCTGAAGCATTGGCTAAGCAACAGAAAGCTACCATGCAGTACGATTCGGACATTGATATGATCATGAAAACTCTTATACAAGAATGTAGAGATCTTACAGAAGTATACGTACCACATCTCAATGGAACTTTCAAACCGAAAGGTTTGTTGTTACTTGTTGGGAGAAATCCTAAAGCGAAAGCTTGTGGGCATGTTTAAAGATATGCATACATACCTTAATCGGTGGAAGCGAAATAAGCAGCAATGTCAATGAGTCTGACGAATCAACTTCTATAGATCAGCATGATGTATTTGGTTATCGAAACACATGTTGAAAGAAAGCCTAGATCCTGAAAATGGAGAGAAGGTAATACCGAACTAATCACACTAGTGAGAATGTCTAACGACTAACCTGGGTTAATCGCCAGGAGTACACGAAATGCATGCGTGGAAAGAGGTATGGCCTTAAGTAGTGACGAGCGAACAAGGTTGAAATATAGTCTGGTCTTATAGGAAACTATAAGCTGCAGGTAATGCTGCGGGGTGAGATTTAGCGAACTCATCTGAACAATCGACATTACGTATTGGAGCTATCATGCTCTATTTCTGTACAAAGATCAAAACAGATGTCAATGATGATACTATGAGTATTTCATCGAGATTAGCATCAGCACCGAACTTCTATAAATCTTTCATTATTAAGGAGTTACAATTATGGATGAAACAAAAGTTTATGCCGTTCTTCCATATCCGTACTCCAGATATGCAGTATCTTTAGATGGAAGCATATTAGATCTTAAGACTGTTCAAGAATGTCCTATAAAGAAAGGACCAAACACACCATACGAAAGTGTAACGACCTGGAGAGACGACAATCCAGATCGTTCCGTTACCACACACAGACATCGATTGATGGCTTTGGCATTTTGTGAAAATAACACCGGACTCCCCTTTGAAAAGACACAAGTTAACCACATTGACGGTAACAAAGAACATAATGTTATTGAGAATTTGGAAATTGTGACACAAAGAGACAACATACGTCATGCGTATGCGTCTGGATTACAGAAACACAATATGCACGTTGAAGTAGTTTGTCCTGACGGATCAGTGTTAAACTTTTCAAGCCAGAAAGATGCGTGTGAATTTTTGAACATTAAAAGATCAACGATGTGTGAATATCTAAAAGGTTCAAGGGTTTCAAACCCCTGTCCTGGATACGTGATAAAGAAGAAAGATAAGTAAGAGCCTCATACCTGAAAAGGTGTGTTGTATGAACCATTGAATTGCTGGGAAGTTGTAAAGTCCAAATACCCATACGTAGCCTATAACCTATATGTAGGGTGACGAAAGTCAGAAACAAGTTTTGGAATGTCCTATGCTGAAATAAAAGCCTAGTAATAGGTGCTAAGGGATGTAAACAATCAACAATCAGCAGCGAAGCTTCCGTTACTCGGAAGAACGTTCAACGATCATCTCCTGAAATGGAGAGTACACTACAAGCGTAGTGGAAGTGGTGGTTACCTAACCCTCGTAAGAGGTATGGTTGAGATATGATCTGTTCTTGAGAGAAACTCTCAAGCTGAAAGAAACGGGACAAGTGTAGCGAACTTGTCTGAACACAAAGTGATTTCGATGGTAAAGTGTTGCCCCACAGGGAAGTGATTCTCTGTGCGTAGATCTACAAATTGCTGGAAACTCCTAAAGCTCAGTTAACTACAACATAACCGTAATTGGTAAGTGTGAATGTTATCGAAAGATAGAAAAAATAACTGAGATAGACCATGGTGATAGTAAGCCTAAAGTCTGTGACAATGGATAATCAGCCGCGAAGCTTTTACGTATATATTACATAAGTAGAAGTGTGCTCATCGAGTAGACGTAGATCATCTTGAATTTGATTAATGCCCCAGTACCAGAATCAGGCATATGGATCGGACTTAAAATCCGAGGTTTATGGGTTCGATTCCCATCTGGGGTACCATGGAACCGTAACTCAGCGGTAAGAGTAGGTGACTCATAATCACTTAGTCGCAGGTTCAAATCCTGCCGGTTCCACCATTTATTAAATTCAAGATTAAGGTGTACTCAGGTTAGTATGGAAACATATTAAGTTATAACGGACGCGATGCACGTGTTGCACGTCAAAGAAACCGACATGCTGCCTGCTCTCATGAAACTTCATCCTTCAGTTATCATGGTTGGCGGAGACCATCCTGGCATATCTGGAGATGTTGCTATTACAAAACAAGAAGCTATCAACCTGAACGCATGGTTGACAGATAAAACGCAGTTTACTGCATAACAAACAAGTTAGGAGAAAACTATGACACGTGAAGAAATCCAACAGGATCTGCTCAAGATGGTCGGAGATCATCTCAACGTTCCTCAGGAAAGCATCGATGATGCTTCTACCATGAAAGGACTCGGTGCGGACAGTCTTGACATGGTTGAGATCATCATGCATATCGAAGAAAAGTTCAATATCAACATCGATGATGCTGATGTTGAAAAGGTTGAAACGTTCGAACAGCTTACCGATATTGTTACCAAGAAGATCGGTGAAGGAACAAAATAATGTATCAAGGAGTTGTGGTACACAGTATCAGATCTCTTTCTATGATGCCATCTCTCGGAGCTATGATCGGTAACACACATAGCTCTGATGTTCTTGATAGATTGAATATGGCATCTGGTGGAGGTGTTATATTCGGACAGCCAGGTGATCCTGTACGTGACAGATATCAAGCACTCACGAGTGTTCTGATGGACAATCTCAATGTTGCAGATAATGTAATAACAAAGACACGTCAGATGATCGCTGAACCTGAGAAGATGATACCCATCACTTCTGTGGAAGCTGTTCAGAGTATACCTCCTTGTATGAAACTACCATTCGTTATGTACGAACCGGTTCGTACATTGTTAAAAGCAGGAAGAATTGATGGGTTTGGTATAGATCCAAGATTCCTTCCTGAAGAAGACGTATATGGACGATTGATTTCCAACGGAAAAGCTGATATCAGCGCTGGAGATAAAGAGTTCGTATGGGAATGGAGATCTGATGATCCTAAACTTTCTGAAGAAGATCTTGAAGCTATCGACCTGACTCGAGGGTGGATCGATAGATGGCTTGTTAAAGAGATGGAACCTGGTGGAACTTATAGAGATCCTACAGATCCAACGAACAAGATCTCTAAGAAAAAATCATAATGCATATCTAGATAGAGTGGTACTGAGTACCACTCTATCTAGATGCTATTTTATTTTTTAAGCAGGATATGGTCTTTGATCGATATCAAAAGACGAAGCTAGTTTACACCATTCACAGCATAGGTGACATGTGTTACTAACGGCTAACTGAACAAGACTTTGTATATTTTTTACATTTCTTATTCTATTTTTAGCTGCTGTTACTTTTGCATCGTCATTACCATCTTCTCTTCCTGAAAGAACATTATTACATTCAACAAGAGCGATGTTTAGCAAACGTTCAAATTCCCTAGTCATACGTGTTAGACTCATCGAGTTAACTGCAACTCTAGAGTATAATGTGCTGGATACCCCATAAACGTAGTTAGGTGTCCATCCTAGATCGTATGCGGATTTTCTTTCAAATAATGGATTTGATAAATTGATAACACCATCCATGTAGGTAGCGTTCAATTGTTCAAATGTATCATAAAACATACGTGTGAAATCTATATCTTCGATACGGTAAGCACCGATGCTTTTCAACTTAGCAATGAGGTTACCTGTAACATTGAGTGTTTTACAGAAATCAGAATATTTCCATCCAGCAAGCATAATAGAATTAAACGATTCGATATTAGCTTTAGTGTAGTTACGTAAAGGACCTGCTATAAGAGATGCCATCTTAGCTCTATAGAATTCACATCTATTGAACCACTGAGCAAAATATGGATTTGTTTTAAGATATTCAAGAAGTCTTGAAAGTGCATTCTTGATTGATACCCACATTCGTTCGACAAGACTAGACAATCCTTCCATACATGCAGAAGCAGATTGTGTATTGAAGTTTACAGAATATGGAGCTAAGATATCAGCGTATTCTTCAATGATGTAAGATGTTAATCCGTGTCTACTTACCTTATTATAAGCAGTGTTTAACAATGTCATTTTGTCGAAAGTATCTGTTACATATTCGACAATTTCATTTACAGGTGCAAATGCTTCAGTAGCTAGAACTATATCAGTTTGTTGCTGACTGTACTTGGGCATATTTGCAAACCTAATAATATCTAGATCAGTCATAAGACCTCCTTTAATTTATAATTGCATAGGATGCTCAAGTACACATTTTGTATATACTACCACCCTATGTATAGATATTATTTAGGAGGTACATATGGCATACCAATCAGTTATACCTGTATTGTCCATAAATACAGATAAGTTAACAAAAAAAGAAGATCAGCTAGCATATCTGATAAGACATGCTTTTTACAATCCAGGATGGACATCTAGTCAGATAGAAGGTGCCCTGGTATCTATGAGAAGACTACTAGCTTATTATGAATATGATAGAAATGAATTTGCTAATGGTTTAAAACAGAAACTAGAACAAGCTGTTAAACACTTATATGCAGACCATAGTGTTACAGTTGATACGACTATGCTAAGTCCTAACACTTATAGTGTTTCAATCTCAATAACAAATGCACAGGGACAACCTGTATTGAGTTCTACTAATATAAAAGTAGTCGATAACAATATCATCTTGCAATTTGATAGGGAACGATAATGGATGATTTTAACTCTAGAAAAATTTTGAAATATGTTGATCCAGATACACTTCCTCAATTCGATCAATTGATGGAAGCACCCGATGGTGTTGAATTGGTAAAAGCAGTTCTGCATCAATCACGACTACAACAGAATGTCATGTCTATTGCTGAATTTCAGAGATATATTCCTCTGTTTCAGTACAGTGGAAAAGATCAGATGTCTGAGGATGAATATACTGAATTGTCTATCGAATATTCTAATCGTGTGTGCAGATTTGATCCTGTACACATTGTAGCCGATGATAACGAAGTTCTATTCACTCTTCCGCCTGTTTTTAATAGAACTAATCCTATCAATGCTGCAGGTCATGCTGGTACTCAATATGCACAAGCATTTGTCAATGCATGTATGTTAGCCGATGAAGTGTCTGGTGAAAAACGTGCTAAGTATGCCGAGTTTTATAAGCAGTTGTATGATATTGCTCAGAACAATCAGGAGCATGAATATCATAAACAGATTGCTGCTGAGATGGCAGATAACACACTTCATATGCTTAAAAAACAAGCTGAAGATAATACACCGAAAGAAGAGATTCAATCGTTAGATTTAAAAGATAATACACCTCGTTCATCAAATACGAACGAAGTATTACCTTTTGGAGATGACGATGAAATCGACTATATGTAAGGATTTCAGAGTAGCTGAAATTGCAGATATTCACTTTGGTAATGGTCGTGTATCTCCGGTTAGGACATACGAACATCTTCAAGATGTCTTATATCCTTTATTTGATAAGATAAAATTACTTATCATAAATGGAGATACCTTCGACACATTACTCAATATGAACAGTGATGCTGGATTGTATGTAGCTAAGTTTATTGATGATATCGTTAGTTTAGCTATAATCAACAAAGTCTATATAAGAGTTATTCGTGGAACTTTCAGCCACGATAGACATCAGAATAGATTTTTCACTGTCAAAGACAGAGGTGTTCATAAGTTAAATAATGTTGATCTAGTACGTGTTATCGACCGTATTACAATAGAACATTTTGATGAAATGAACATTGATGTCTTATATTGTCCAGACGATCAACCACACAAAGATCTTAGTCAAGCTATAATTGATGTGATAGAATCAAATCACTTAAAACAAGTAGATTTGTTGTGTTCACATGCTTATTATGAACATTTGTTACCTGTAGGTATACCACATATTCCTCATAACACATTATCATTTGACAGACTAACAAAGTATGTAAGTGGTATGATGTTGAACGGACATGTTCATAAATCTACTATGTTTAAGAACAAAATGATATCATCTGGTAGCTTTGAACGTATGGATCATGATAATGATTTAAGACCTGTTGGTATGTGGTTATTACATGCAACTAGAGACAAACAAGGTTTAAATTGGAAAGCGGAATTTATTGAAAACAAGCAAGCTATTCCTTTTGTGACTTTTACAGCAGCTAGATATAAATCAGTTGAAGAGATACAAGAATCTATAGCAAAATACATGGAAGAATTATCCACCTGGTACAATATGTCAGATCCTGTGTACATTCGTGTACATGGTAATGTTGATGGTCTTGTAGAGTGGATCAAATCTTCATACAGTAATGTTATTGTTACAGATAAGAAGGTGACTGTAACACAAACCGTTTGTGTTGAAGATCTTGACACAAATTGTGATGAACTTCCAGTTATCACAGAAGATAACTTAGCACAAATGGTTTTTGATGAAATACCTGAAGAAGAGCATATGTCTCTTAAGGAAGTTGAGGAAATATTGAATGGACTCTGATCTATTTACAATAGGAACTAAAACAGTCTTGGAATCATTGGAAAAAGCATTAGCAAATAGAGAACAACCTATCGACACTGTTATACTAAATCTTGGTACTATCATCAGGAATTGTTTGGCTAACGAAAAAGTTAAAGAAGCAATTGAATTTGATAAGAAGAGAGGAGTCGAGACAGATAGACCAGCTCTTGTATTGTTCGATGAATCCAAGAAAGAAATGGTTAACACTATCCAGTACATTGCTCAAATGTTCAATAATGCAGGGTTAATACATAACCCTGCAATTATAACTTATCACGCAAATTATGGAAAGTGTATAACACCCGAATTATATCGGGTACCTACAGCTGGAAAACGAATCATAACTCAAGCAAACGAAATGGTTCGTAATAAACTGATAACAGGAAAGAGAAAGACCTCTACCATAGGTAAAGTAACTCTTATCGAGATACCCATTAACGATTCTTTCTGTCCTTGGAGATACTTCCTTGAAGAGTTAAAACATCTAAAGAATGAACATTGTGTTGCTATGATTTCTAGTCACCCTGTAGATTACCATATCGGACAGATGTGTAGATCCTTTAGAGTATTTAGAAGTTATACAGGAGAAGTTATTTGGTACAAGAATCTTGGTGCAAAAATATTTGACAATGAAAATGTACCTTTTAACATTTACACACATGCGATATTAGGTGACAAGGAAGATGTTCAGATGTCATTAAAAGGAGCATCTAAACAGAAACTTTTGCAAATTGCAGCGGATGAAGAATGGTCTTTGAAAACAAAGGATTATATCAGAGAACGTCTTTATCAATTAAACATCAGAATTCCAACAAAATTTTAATAAGGAGATAAACAATGGCTAACGAATATGGTCTTGGAGATTTGTCCTTTAAAGGGCAGACTATTCGTACATCGACTGGTACCGAAACTTTCCAGATGAAAGTCTGGGGTGGCTCTCTTCGTGTCGGTATCGTAAAAGAAAAAGAGTTCAAACCCATGTTTGAACGTTCTCTTGCACCTGACAAGATTACAATCATCAAACATACAATCCAGAAAATCATGAAAGCATCTCCTAATACAAAGATGCCTTTGGTTTTCAGTTCTTATGATCGTGAACAGAAGAAGCCTGTTATTGATTTTGTTCTCACTTTCTTGAAAGATGATAAGAATCTTTATCATATCGAAATGCAGTGGAAAGGGAATAAATTCGATTGTCTTCTGAAAGGACCGTTCGGTGTTGCATGTGGTTCCGATCCTATGTCAGATGTTGAACGTTCATCAATCGAACTTGAAACTCTGTATGATTGGATCAATTCTGTTGTTCCGATTCAGTGTATCCTCACCAATCGCAAACGTGAGTTTGATGGATCTGCAAATGGTTCAACATACACTGCAAACAAAGGCACTTCTAAGAGTGCTCCTGCACCTGCAGAAGACGATTTCCCGTTCTAAGTAACACAGTGATTTGAACTGTTGTGCACATCACAGCACAACAGTTCTTTTTTCTTATTTTAAGACACATTACCTTATTGATATGAACACTTATTTTGAACAGTTCATACACTCATTGCAAATATATTACATTTACAGAGCACTAAAAAATAACACTCAAAACAAGGAGAAAGAAAAATGAGTGGTATCAAAGCTTTGGCTAAGAAGAAGAAAGAAATGATGGAAGCGATCGCCCAGTACAATCGGTATGTTGCTAAGCGAAAAGACTTCGAAATGGAGCAGGGTATCTTCCATCCAATCCGAGCAATCGTCAAAACCTACACGTCAAACAATTTCAATCTCAGACGTCTCATGAATGATACGATGATGATCCAGGAAATCATCGATGTCAAGAATATGAAAGACACTGACACCGGACTCAAAGATTTTGTTCGTCAGTCTACTATCGTTGGATATGTCACTGTGAAACCTACGGTTCTTGCAGATGGAAAATGTGAATGTGCTACCTTTGGTAAATCGTTCTGTCGTCCTTCTGATTTCCCGATGTATCAGAAACACATCGGTATGCTTGGAGCTATCGAAAAAGAGAACCAGTTGATCGTTTCTAGTGAAGATTTTGACTCCGTCGGGTCATGTCTGTTCTGTGACAATCTTGAAGGAAAACTCAACGTCAAATACATCTTGGAACCCTGTGGTGCGGACGGTATTGTCGTATACTACTTCCCGATTACCATCGGTGACCAGATCCTCAATTTCGTCGATCGTTGCAAACGCTACCTCAAGACAAAGTAATATAACAAAACATAGATAGGACATTTATTGTCCTATCTATGTACAATCAAAGGAGATTTATTATGCATTTTGTAAAACCAGAAGTTACACCTATCCAGACTGGTGATTCCACAAATGAGGATATGGTGAAAGTTGTTGAACGTGCTTATCGTATCTGTTATAAGTCGGAAGGAAAAATGAAAGAAGGATCAGAGTCTTTGATTCATAAACTTCTCTATGGAGGAGAACATGGACAGATGATTCACACATCTCCTCTCGAGCACAGACGTGTTACTCTCGCAGCCGATGACTGGGTTGTTGATGCTGTTTCTGATTGGCAAAATGAACGAGGTACTTCGTTTATCAATATCTATCCTCAGAAAACGACTTCAGCAGATGAACATCAGTGGCTGATGGATGGTAACTTCAGAGCGTTCTTTGATTTCATCAAAGGTTACGAAACAGATGAAGATGATTTCAAAGGCGATTACGGAAGACGTGATGAAGCACGTTTAGTTATCAATGGTGTTCTTCATGGATTCTTTCCGATCATCTTTAAGTACCTTGAACCCTACGACGATACTGACAACGCTATCGACTGGGACGGTTGTGACTACATTGGTGAATCTACTGACTCCATGTCGTTTCATATTGTCACTTCTCGTGATATGTTACAGGAACTGGCAAGACATCGGTCGTTGTCTCCAAACGTTGAATCCACCAGGTACTGCAACTACAGTAAACGTGGTATGAGTATCTGTTGTCCTCTTCCTTATGAATGGGCAGCTGATCTTGTCAACGAGAATGATTATGGATTCGATTACGGACCCGGATTTAAGACGTTTGCATTCGATATGCCAAAAGATATCAAAGGATTATATCGTCTTGCAGCAAGTCTGTCTGAAATGTTCTACAATAAAGCAATAGAATATGGTGCTATACCACAAGAAGCACGAGGACTGTTGCTTGGGTGTTTGAAGACAGAACTCATTCTCACTGGAACATACAGTGATTGGGCACATTTCATCAGACTTCGTGATGATGCTACAGCTGATCCACAAATGCAATACATTGCTAAACATATCCATGAATGGTTCATTCAGAATGGTCATGCTGACATTGACCTTTACGACGTTTTCTAATACAACAATCTTATAGTCACTTGTCGATGGTAACTCCATCGACAAGTGATCTTTCCATATATGTTAATTTTTTGGCGTATAAGCCACCTTTTAGAACGTTAAAACTAGGTGATTGATTATGTTACAATATTTCAGTAATCGATGGATCACTTACTTTTTCACGATTGCGAAAGTTGTATCTGAACAATCTAAGGATCCATCAACAAAAGTCGGATGTGTTGTTGTCGACAAAGACAGACACATATTAGCAACAGGTTATAATGGATTTCCTGTTGGATTCAGAGATAGCGATGAACGATATAATAATCGAGAATTCAAGCTTAAACATGTTTGTCATGCTGAAGCTAATGCTATCTGTCAATGCGCTAGTACAGGTTCATGTTTCAAAAACTCTTTTATTTTTGTTACATTGCAACCTTGTATTGAGTGCGCTAAACTCATCATTCAATCTGGAATCAAAGAAGTTCATTTTCTTGTAGATGAAGAAGCTAATGCTAAACGAGAAGCAATCCTTGCAGAAAAAGGTGAAGATCTTGTTAACGATTGGCGTAAGTCTAAAGAAGAAGCTATTGCAATGATGGTTGAATGCAGGATAAACGTATATGCTCATGTCATCATTCCTTCATCGGATAGACATGAAGTTCAAATACGAAAATCTAGAAAGTATGAAGTCTCCGCAACAGGAGAGATCGTACAGACAATTTAGTTCTACCTTAGGACTCGTGGATACATTGACGCCAGCACCAATCACGTAAAACCATGGAAGCTGGCATTTACTTAGTGGGTTGGTCGAGTTGGTCTATGGCTCGGAACTTGAAATTCCGCGATCGGTGAAAACCGGTCCATCCGTTCAAATCGGATACCCACTGCCACGGCCCGTTAGTTCATGATTGGCTAGAACGCCACGCTGTCAATGTGGAGGTGAGGAGATCGTCGCTCCTACGGGTCGCCATTTCTCAAAATAAACAGATACGTTAATTAGTTGAGGTTAATCTGTGAAACATATACTTATTCTATTATCACTATTCCTCTGTTCTCATGTGTTTTCAGCTTATCAATACAACACGAAGGGTAACCAGAGTTGGATATCATTTGATTCAAATACTGAAATATACTTCAGTGTTGAACGCAGTGGAAAGACCAATGACCATGAGAATTTCATCGATAGAGGAAACGGAATCACTGATTGGGGTTGGTACAATCTCAATACGAATGAATCAGGATCGTTCAAAAATGGACTCGGTCATTCTTTTACCGAAAATGACAAAATTGCTCTTTGGGTAAAAGATAATGAAGGTCGTGTCTACAATTCAGCTAAAGAACCAAGCGAATTTATTTGGGGTAAATCAGATACTAAAGACGATGTATTCAAAGTGTACGGTGGGAACAAAGGTTCTAATGGATCACATGAATACTATATCTTTAAAGTAACAACTGCTCCTGGAACTAACAACACTCCAACTGGACAGCCATTGCCTGGTATCATTGCAACTCTTTTGGTTGGTTGTGTTGGTATCTATTATCTTAAAAACAGAAAACATTTACTCAAAAAGTGATAACATGAAATTCGTTATCAAACATATAGTAGATATAATAGGTATTTTGAGTATAGCTGGTGGCATACTAGCTATCTCTTACAGATTATACCTCAATCACTTCTGATACAACAGAACCCACAGGGCCTAGGATACGTGATCCGTTGCGTATAACTGCACAAATGCTGGTACAGTGAAATCGGCCGTAAGTAACTGTTCATACTACATGTGGTGTGGGGTCATTCGGAGTCACATGTCGGGCGCCGGTAGTTCGCACGTCAGTTACGGGCTACACCGTTTTACAAAGGAGGTTCGTATGATAAAAGACGGACGCATAAAACAGATTCACGAACTTGGTTGTAATGAAACAATCGTAGTAGCTGGCAAGCTATATCTTGTATCAAGAGGATATGGTGCAAGTGGTGGTGTTGCTATCCAGTATATCGGTGAGTACGATGGAGATATTCCAGTTCAACCAAGACAATCAAAATCAGTTTCAGACATCATCAAAGATGCAAGGAAGAGCTACGATGAAATCAATGTTAAAGCGTTTAATCGATAAACTCAAATATTTGTTTATTGAAAAACCAGTTGAGTTTAAAGTTGAAACAACAGAATTTTTCGATCATCATCTTCCTCGTAAAGCACATAATGGAGATTCAGGATATGATCTTCGTGCTGCGATTACAGAGGATGTGGTCATCCCTCCTGGAGAGTGTAAAGTTATCCCTGTAGGATTCAGATGTGCCTTGCCAGAAGGGTATGAATTACAGATAAGACCAAGAAGTGGGTTAGCACTTAAAAATTACATCTCAGTGCTAAATACACCAGGAACTATTGATAGTAATTATCGAGGTGAAGTAGGAGTTATTCTTATGAACTTCGGTAAATACGATTATACGGTTAAAATATCTGATCGCATAGCACAAGGTGTTGTGTGTAAACTTCCAAAAGTTGATGTTGTTGAAGTGAGACATCTTGATACAACTGATAGAGGAGAAGGTGGATTTGGTTCCACTGGTAAATCCTAACATGATTAAAACAATATTCTTTAGCTGGGTTATTCTTTTTGTTGCTATATTTATAGGTGCATATGGAGTGCAGTATTATGAACAGCAACTACCAACCTCTTCTATCAAAACATATGAAGATGCGTTATGGTGGTCGGTTAATGTATCCTCCGCAGTTGGAGACTGTAACATATGTCCTACGACGACTGGTGGTAGAGTAGTTAGTGTTATCTTAATGTTTGTTGGATACGCGTTATTCTCTATCAATATAGCAGTTATCGTGTCTATATTCAAACATGAAATAGATATAATACAGCATACTAGATTATCCAAGCGAAAGTGAATGAGCCAGAGTCGGAGACTACTTGAGGCGCTGGCAACTTATGATGGACTTGATATGTTCTCATATGTGCGGGTATAGGGCTTGCTCCGTAGCTACTGAAGAAACCCGTTAGATTATCCGGCTTGTCTGGTCGTTAGAGGAAGTAGGTACCTACTTCCTCATAGACACTTACATGTGCCCGGATGGCGAAACTGGAAATCATACTTGTGTTGTGCATATATTACTTTTATGAATTATAGTGTCTCTGTAGCCCAATTGGAAGAGGTAACAGAATTAGAATCTGTTAAGTGTGGGTTCGAATCCCACCAGAGACACCAACTACTATTCGGAGGTATATATGAAAACATGTTGTATTGATGGATGCGCCAGTGAGTGTGAAAAAGGTAGACGTTATTGTAGAGAACATTATCTACAACGTAAACGAGAACAGGCCCTGGCACGATATAGACAATTTGGACAACGTACTATGTACACGCATGTATGCAGCGCTTGTGGAACTGAATACACCACCACATATAAAAGGTCATGCGGAGTGTGTAAAAATGTGTTAGAGAAACGTATGAATCAATCAACAATCAGGTTAATGTTTACTCGTATAAAACATCAACCAGATGTGGTGTTGATGCGTGGGCTCATCGTGTGCTAGCAAAACAATATTACGGAAACGAAATACCACCAGGTTACGATGTTCATCATATCGATTGTATACGAACAAATAACACACCTGATAATTTGGTATTAATACGATCCTCTGATCATGCACGATTACACGCGTTTGCGATTGTAAAATATGCACCAATTAGAGAAAATGTATCGTATTTTGATTTCATGCGAGAATTCTTTGAACAATTTGTTAAAGAACACGATATCGAGGTTATCAGACTTATTTAGACGACATCGTGTATGGAGGTTGATATGAGTAATTCTCATGCTATTGATAAAAACAAAATCGTTCTTGGACAGTGTGTACGTGTCCAGAACGTTGAAAAGAAAAACAATCCTAAATCAAGAAGATTTGAAGCAGATGATTATGTTGCTATCCAGATTGAAGACTATGATGGCAATGATGAGAAATGCATCCTTCTTACTTATATCGAACATACTGACATGGAATCCGTTGAACTGAACAAGTCTATGTTGAACAACATGGTAGCAGGAAGACTCTATCCTGTCAAACTTGGAAGAAAAGAAACATTCCTGGTTAAAGTAAATCACTGGGATGGGCGTACACGTGTTCTTCGTATATCACAAGGACAGTTGTATACTGCAGGGTATCGTGCCTACAGACATCCAAACTCTTGTACTAAGAAATCTATCCTTACAGACATGTTTGATTAAATTCATCAAAAAGATGAATATATATTTCTTTAGTGAATTGATGCAATAAATTTGATCTGTGCATGGCGTAGTGGAAACGCGCACCCCTTGGGCGGGTGGGTCTTCAGTTCGATTCTGAATGCACAGACCATTTTTAAAATAATAGCATATAACTAAATATATGCTTGGAATATTTCAATTGTTCCGCGGAGGAAATTGACTGCGATTTATATTACGCGAATATAGATCAACCGAAAGATCCTGAGAAACGGGACGTATTCTAAAAGTGACGAACGGTGTCTGCAGCATCGTCGGAAGTAGTCACCATGTCAGATGAGGGGTGTAGACGTAGACTGACACCCAAACCACACATTAAGCTTTGTACCTATGTGTGAATTTGGTAACATATGTGGTCTTGATAACCGAAGCAAGAACATATGTTGAGTGTATTCTTGAACAAGTTACACTCAAGGAGGCCAGCCTCCTGTGGTGAAGTTGGTGAAAGTGGGGAAGATGCGGAGCTATATGCTTGACGCTACCATGGACACTTGAACATAATAACCACTGTCTAATGAAGTAACAAGAGTACATACTTCGGTATGTTGAGTTCTGGTAAGATCAGTGTAACACAGATGTGCACTGGCGGGCTAGGTACTGCTCGTAATAGATAAGCGAAATCTTCTGGTTCTGTGTATCAGGGAGAGTAGCAAACCGTAGCCTTAGGAAAAGTCTATCGTCTTATTGTGATGATGGTCGGCGGTACAAATCCGTCAACCAGTGATCGGCAATGGGCAAAGTAAGCCATTTGTTTGGGGAACTTTGGTACTGCGACAGATCATGTATGCAATAAAGAGTACAGCATGTGTAACCTTCAAGAACATATAAATGTGTTGAAATATACCATCCCTGATGTTATGCGGTTAATACACATGTGGCGGAACCTCACGTACTCAGTGTGTGAATGGGGAGTATGATGGACGTATAGCACACAATTTTTATGAAATCAATATCTAGTAGTTCAAGATAGAACGCGAGCTTAGCACCCCGTAGGTTGTGTATACATGTATATAAGCTTGATACATGTTGTTGGCAACATATGCAGGTATCAAATCCTGTCTAGATTTTGAGATATTGCCTTTCCTGATGTAAAGTTGTCGGCTAGAGGAGTTCTGGAGCAGCAGATAGCCCATGCCACACAGTGAGTAACATCCCATGCTGCTATATGTGGGTATGAGAGTTAGAGTCTCTCGGAAAGGTTCTGTGACACAGGTTGATATGTGAATATCAGATGCTCGTAATAAGATCAGTCGGGTCTATCCGGCACAGTGTGCTTAAAGCATATCTGTATCTACTATGCTGTGGCCTCAGCTAAGAGATGAGAATGGAGAGAAATCGAGTGTATCCATTAAAGTTGTTGATTCAACAAGGTCTTCGTTATCTGATAAGGTGGATGTCTATATCAGCGCAATAATCAACTATTGTGAATGCGTGTTCGCCCAACTACCAACCCACTGGTTGAGGGCACCTTGAACACTACCTTGCGAGCTGGCAGTCGTCTTCTAAGTCGACATAGAAGTAGTGTAAGTTTCATGATGTAAAAGAATCTGTTGGAGATAGAATATATGGAGCGAAGACAGATTTGAGTTCGTATTGTGTAGCAGGACATCCCATTTCCAGGGTCACTGAGCCTGTACACTTACAACTACATTACAACTCAACACTAGCGGCGGTTCGGTGCAACTCCGAACGGGTTACCATATTTTAGGCCTGACAGTCGTTCTGTCAACAATCCAAATCACATGGATTGGTTCTTATGTGTCAGTGTAAACTGATGAGGGTTCCATAAGGACGAACTAGATGTGATAGTACACCTTCGATCAAAGGTGTAAGTCGTAAGACTGTAGGAACTGGCAATCCTATCTTAAAATCCAGAGTCTAGCGTAGGGCAGAGGGCGAAGCGTCAGATACGTCGTAATCTAACTATATTAAGTTAGATGCATGGACGCATGTAGACATCAGTATCTGGGGTGCCTTATCGCCTGTCAAGATGGTTATTGAAAAGAATCCCACTTTAACTGTCTTGCGAACTTTTAAAAAATCCTAAAGTACTAGTCGATCATCTCGATGAGTCAGTAACCTTTAGGTGCTTTGACAACCAGCATGGTAGGTCTTGGACAGACGAGTTGGAAGTTAGTTAAGTGTGCAGATCCGACGGTTGATGAGCTCTGGATAAAGAAATAACATCTCATCCAGATTGGTACACTGATCTATAGCGTAATGTTGCGCAGTCTGTTGACGTACGAGCATCGAGATATGTAGCGTATATCAAACTTCCTAATTTCACAGACGGGGTAGTCGTAACCCACTAAGGATGGGACTTAGTAAATTAAAGTCTGTGATGATATTGTGTCCTGTACGACAATTTACCTCGAAGTGGGTAGTATAACTCACATATCCGTTACACAACTTAACTGGGCAGAATATTGGGCACGTGCTGTTCTGTAGGTGTTGTGTTCCTTTCTGGCGGATTCTTCCGTGTCGGTCTATAAAGCACACGAGGGTGCTTGTGTAGACGAGCGAAGAGAAGTGTCGGTCGTTCCACCTCTTCACTTTCTGCAGGTGCAGAGAACAGATATGACCACTGAGTGCGTAGATCTGTTAGGTCGTATTTGATGTACCTCCTGAGTTCTACGCATTCTCTTTATTCGTTGGTATTCCGGCTTAACTCAGTGATAGAGTAGCAGTTTTGTAAACTGCCTGTCGTCGGTTTGATCCCGACAGCCGGATCCAATATATTTATGTGCAACAACAGACTCCGATGATGTTGTTGTTGTAGTGGCGTCTCAAGCAGGCCATCGCTTGAGGTTTGGAACATGCTCTTCTTATATCCTTCTCCTGACTTGTTCAGTGCTAGGGTTGAAGAGCTTCTTTTTTCACTCTTAGAGAGACGTGCACAATCAGCTAAGAGTGTGGTTGCGTAAATCAACCTTTCATCTGCTCCATCCTGAAAAATTCATCTGGAGTCCCTGAAGTGGTAAAATGCACACGAGAGTGCAAGATGATAAATCACATCGACATGGATGATCAATGATACCGATCGCCTGCAAACACGAGCAGTGCCAGTAGGGGTACCAAACGATTCAGGTACAGTGTTATGTCATTGATAGTGTTGGTGTTAGTAATTTACTAGGCTTGAGAACCTAAAACAAAGAAGAGAGTGGGGCTAACACCTCCACTCTCTTCTCTCTCTTTTTTGTTTTATTTCATAGGTATAAATCGAACTGTAACAGATCCTGATTTTGTAACTTTATTGCCAATTGATATTGGAGCTATAGCTGCTGCACCGTCGTATTCTTCTGAAAAGTTAGCACCAAAATGCATTATTTTTATTCCATTTATACTCACATATCCAGTGCCATACCGATAGCCTTCAGCTTGTATCCATCCGTTTTTGGTTGCTGTGTATGGTGTACTTATTGATGATGCATTGTTGTAATCAGGAAATCCAATAACTCCTAAACTAGATGTCGTATGAGTATGATT
>JAEIGA010006174.1_pt1 | contig 18237 bp, 9 predicted proteins | sample 9270691 | NCBI WGS metagenome assembly JAEIGA01 (sample SAMN17057246, study PRJNA624740) | gut metagenome | biome: biome; isolation source: fecal sample | host: Bos grunniens | place: China: Xizang | collected 2019
AGGGTGAAAAGCGCAATGCGGCAGCCGCTTACGTCTCCTTCTCCCTTCCACGCCTTGGTGACAGCCTTTTCTTCTCCAGCGCCAAGCTCGAACGCATCAGTGGACATGGCGAAGAAATTACCGGAGATTCCTGCCACCACATCGTTGTAAACTGACTCGTAAGCGCTGCCTGATGCAGGCTTGCAATTGTCTTTAAGTATGGCGATTCCGAGATCATACCTGCCTGCTGCAGAAGCCTGCACGCTTGCATTTACTGTGATTTCGCTGCCATTGACTGACGATGTGGCCTTTATGCCGCTCTTTGCAGGATTTTCGATGAGCTGTGTCTTTACAAAACCCTGGATATCAGTTACTTTTCTGTCGCCTGAACCCTCAGCGAGAGAGTAGATGCAATAGGGAAGTCCGCCGGCTGCGAACTTGTTCATCAGTACTCCGCCAAGGTCCATTGATGCATTGTATGGAACAGCGAACTCATCTGCATTATGGAACTCGAGAATGATGCTATGTTCTTTGGTGAAGCCGTTCACTTTCTCGAGCGCCTCTGACATTGACGGACAATACTGGCACCATGTGCCTGTAAGGCGGTAGATGGCTACGTTCTTCTTGAACTTCTCATATTTCGAGCGGTTTTTCGCTGTGACGCTGACGGTATTGCTGCAGGCCTTTCCATCGAACATTGCATCGATGGTGTATGTGCCGTTTGCGATTGTAGTGAAGCGGTTAGGCTGGCTCAGAACCATACCCGACAGATACTCATTGGTCTCGACGATGTGGAATGAAGTCTTCTTAAGGTATTGAGCATCAGTCAGGTTCATTCCGTTTGCATCTGTGATGGTGAGTACGGCAGCGTCCTTGCCGTCAGCTTCGATGCTGCTCCTGTCCACCGATAATGTGTATGGGGCGGCAGGACCAGCCGGCTTGGTGTCGTCAGGGTCAATATTACCCGAACAGGCAATGAATGACATCGCGCTGATCAGGAATGCTATATTGCTGAGTTTCATATGTGTTCTTTGTTTAGAATGATGTTGTTATCGAGAAGTTGGCACCTGTGTAGGCCGGGATAGGACGGCATACGCCTCCCGAGCAGATGTAGCCGCTTCTGTAACGGCCATATCCCAATGAAAGGCGGGTGCGTGACTTTACATAGCTTACGCCGCCATTGTAATAGTGGACCTTGCTCATGCCATGGTTGTACATGTCGCTGACATAAATGCTCCAATGAGGTGCGAAGCTTACCTCGACCAGGGCGGCCATCCAGTCCTTCTGATCCTCATGGGTGATCAGGTACTGAAGTTCCAGTCTCGTAGAGAAAAGGTCTGTAAACTTATAAAGCAGGTCGGCGACTATGATGTTTGACAGGTAAGTCGTCTTGTTCGCTCCGTATTTCGGGCTGTATTCCTGCATGGACCAGAGAATGGTTGACTTGAACTGCCTTGTCCACTGCTTCTCGATGTCGAGGCTCATATCTTTGAACAGCAGGTTTCCTGTCTTGAATGTGCCTTCCTCGGCAATGGTGTAGTAAGTCGAGACGTTTCCATGGACCTTCATACCCCTTTTGCCGCCGAGCTTCGTACCGCGTCTGAAGTTGTAGAAGACGTCAATCTGCCCGCCGATTTCTCCGCTGTTCACGAAGCCGGTCATCAGATCGCCGGTACGGGCGCCATACGGATGAAGCGTCGTCAGCATATATGTGTACTGCGTGCAGAGGGCAGGAACGTAATTGAGCATGTTCACGGTTGATGAACTCTCGTTCATGATTTTTGAGCTCATCCACTCGAGCCTGCGCAGATTCACGTTCACGCCGAGGCCTCGTCTGTTGTAGCCGGTTTCGATGAGCTGGGCATTTCCCTTCTTTCTATGGTACATCTGGCCTTCGCCGTAGAAACTGGTATCATAGAAGTACTTTGTACCGGCATCAACATGTTCTGCCTTGAAAAAGAAGCCTGCAGTTTCCATATTCACTCTCGCAGACCATCCTGTCGTATTCGGTTTGCAGCCGTCGATGATCATGTCATCGCTGAGAGCTTCGTATCTGTCGAGAACAGAGGCTTCGACAGCGAGGTAGGTCCTGTCCCATCCGGCGAGGTTTGAAATGGCAAAGCTGGCATCTGCTCCCTTGACCTGTGTCTGCGAGTACTTCATGCCGTAGCGCGGCATACCCCAGATTGCCTTTACTGCGAGAATGTCCTTGTAGTTATATGTAAGGCGGGCTCCGGTCAAGGCGTTGTTGAGACCGAGGGCTCTGTCCTCCCAGCTCCTGAACAGAAGGCCGCTGCCGAACTGGTCATAGAATGTTCCGGCTGTGATTGTGAAATCCTCATCTGCCCAGTTGATGTAGTAGTTGGTCAAGGCTGCACCCTGCAGGTAAGAAGGATAGCCTACCAATACGGGAGAATAAGCCTCCATCTGGATCCCGGCAGAAATCTTATTGTTGTAATAGTCCAGCTTCAGGTAGTTATTTGAACCGAACTTCCCGTCGGGAACTGTCGCAGAAGACTTGGCGTCCTCATTGTACAGGTTCGTGTTGGATTCAAAACTGCCCTTCACATAGCCTTTTGACCAATCTTTGTCGTTCTCAGCAAGAGCGATTGCGCCTCCTGCAAGAAGAAGCGCAATCGCAGATGTTATGAAATATCTCACTTTGTTTTCCATTTACTCTCCTGTAAAATAGTTAGGCACAGGGAAATACATAGGCTCATAATAGTTGCCTTCAAGGTCTTTGAGCATGACAATTACGGCATCTGCAACATAACCTGTGTCATCCGGTCCTATAGCATATGGCTGGGTAATAGTGACAGCGCCTCCATCATTGACGAAGAGTCTTGGTTTCGCATCCTTGTAATAAGAATAATATGCCTCATAATAAGCCTGACCATTCTTTCTGATGGACTCTTCGTTGGTTATTGATCTGAACTCCTTCATATGCTCAGTCCAATATTCGAGCGAACAAAGTTCTGCCAGCTTTCTGCTTGCCTTTTCGTAGTTAGTGCAGTTTCCTGCAGCCTTGTCCCAATTGTTGCAGTTGTCTGCATTGTGGCTGCCTTCAGCGAAATATGTCACATATCCGCCTTCCGGATATCCATGGATGTTGAACTTATAGATGTTCATCAGGAATCCGCCATGTGCCTCGCCGTTGTTATCGTACCAGTCTGGCTCTGTCACAAGCTGCAGCTGTCCCGCCTCATCGAAGTAGGTAGGTGTGTTACCCATCTCCGAATATCTGCTGGCGTACGCTTCTATGTTGATCATGACATCCTCGATAGTGATGAAGTCAGGATTGTTGGTGTAGTAGTTTTCGCTGAGGCTCGCAATATATGCGGTAAGGTTCTTAGGACATGAGAACTCAAATGTAAATGCAGAGCTGAGGTAAGAATTCTCTGCTTTTTCGAATCTGTCCTTGAGCCAGTTGATCTGTATCTGGTTCTTTGCATTTGTCCATGCTTCGGAATCGGCGCGGACGATATTTCCGAGGTCGGCGGCAAGGGTTGTGATCATCTTGTATGCTCCCTTAGAATATAGGCCTGATTCATCCTTGGCGAGAACCATGAGGACGTAGTTCGTTGTCATGTTCAGACCGTCGAATGTAATGGTGCCATCTTCCGCCGGGCTTCCGAATCGGTTCATGCATTTTACGATGTTCTCATCCTCCGGATAGAGGGCCATGTACTGGTATGCATTGTTTCTGTTCTCTCCCAAATAATTTGAGTTCTTCCAGAAATTGTCGCTTTCTTTACCGAACCAGTAAAGATATTCGCTTGCAGTGCCGCCTGTCGACTCAAACTTGAATGACGCTTTGTCAGAACCAAGTTCAAGTACATTCACGCTGACGGTAAGGGCGTTGTATGTGATGTTCTGGGTTGTTGCAGACGCTGTGGCTACTTCTCCGTATTTTCCATCCTTGTCCACAGCCATGATCATCATATACATCTTCTTGTTCGGCTTTACTCGTTCGATGCGGGCATCTGTCGTTTTGCCTTTGGCAACTGTGCAGTTCGCACTCTTGAGAATGAGCTCTGCTTTGCTGTCGTTGTCTACGCTGAGGTATCTGTCTGTATCGAACCATGCGTAATATATGAGCTCCGCACCTTCGGATGTGGCAGGGAAAGTGATTGTGGTTCTGTCTGTTACGCTCTCTCCGAGGCTAACCTTGAGCGAACCTCCTGATGTTATGCTGTTGGTGGTGAACTCCTGGTAGATAATGTCATTCTCGCTGTACTGGGTCTTTTCCTCCTCTACGGGAACAACCCATGTGACGTAGGTTGTGGCAGGGATGAATTCCGTTCCGGCATTGGTTTCTTCAGAAGGGAATGCAGATGCGCTGCCTTCGTATGATGCGATTGCATCGACAGGTTCTGCGATGCCGTTGTTGATCTGATAGATGATGTTCTTGAACAGGTCATCGCTCTTGAGTGATGTTCCGGCATACATTGCATTTGTACCGTCGACTTCAATCTTGATCTGCGCGTCAAGCAGGGATGTTTCAGGCTTGCTGATGTTAACGGAAATAGGGGCGAGCCTGTGAGTCTTGAACATTCCTTCCTTTACATAGTATCCTCCGTTGTCGCCCTCTCTGTAAAGAGCTGGGATTGCCCAGAATATGTATGCTGTGCGCGAGTCGAGTTCAGCTCCAAGAATCTCTGCATGCGGGAGATTGATGCCTGTCTCTGCAATTGCAAAGCCTGCAGGAATGTCTCCAGTCATTCCGAGAATCTCCGTAACCTCGGCAAGGAGGGTCTCCTCGCTGTATCCGTCAAACGGCATGATGCCGTAAACATATTTCTGTACGCCCTTGTACGGTTCTATGACAGCCTTGGTTCCTGAAATGTTGAAGGTCTTGAAAGGTTCGGCAGAAAGGGCGAGCTTTGATACCGCAGCCTTGCCTCCTTCCAGGACAGCTACTACCTTGAGATCACCATTCGCGACGGCTGCTCCGGTCTGTATTGTCTCTGCTGCGGGTGCGGTGATGTCGAGATAAACCTCGGCGGTGTATTCGTCTGTACGCTCGGTAACTCTCCATCCGTCAGGAATCTGCATTACGTAGTCAACGACGCCAGCCTTCTCGAGGAGGATAGGCTGAGTCTCCTTGTAGTTGATATAGTATTCTGTGAGGACAGTCGAGTTTCCTGCTGCGTTCGCAAGTTTGAAGATTACTCCGTTATATCCGTCAACTGCAACTGTGACCTTCATACCTTCTCCGAATGTGAATGTCATCGCATAGATATTGCCTGTTGCATCCTTGTGAGTCTCACATGATGAGAATACCTGCACCATATCCTCTACATCGTATCCGGTCATGTATTTCTTGCCGTCAATTACAAGGTAATACTTGCCGTCCTCGACAGCAACCTCGACCTGAGTCCTGTATTCGTCCTTTACTACCGGAATAGGTTTTCCGGATGTGTCCTTAAGCGGAGTAAGTTCTCCGTTTACGTAAGTCGCCCAGCATTGTACTCCGCCGACGTTCACTACAGAAACAAGTGATGAGAATTTGGTTCCGTCAGGGAGAACTGTGAACTTGATGCCGTTTGAAAGGGTAACCTTGTACGATCCGTCCGAATTAGTCTCGCATGATGCGATGGTTGTCTTGCTGTCTATAAGAGAATTGAGGGCCTGGAACTGCTCGTTCAGACTGTTCTCAAGTGAATCAAGGCGATGCTCTATCTTGTCGAACTTATCCCAGATGGCTGTGTCATCATAGCATGATGTCAGCATCGGAAGCATAAGTGCCGAGCCAAACAATACCTTGAAGATCATGTTAGTCAATTTTTTCATGATATATGTTTTTTGTATATTATTCTAACCTACAAAGATACAAATAATTATGACTTATCGTCCGGATTTTCTGTCAAATAAAAAAAGGCAGGCCGTATGGCCTGCCCCGATAGTTATCAAGTAATTGTATTACTGCATGTTATCTGCAATTGAGAGAGCCTGTGTCTCAGCTGCAAGAGCTGTCACAGCGCCGTCAACAACTGTATAAGCAGTTGCGTAAACAACCATATATGTGCCGTATACGTTAGTGAAGGTTACTGTAGCCTTGCCATCAACAACGTCAGCATACTTGAATGAGTATGAATTACCCTTGTTAGCTGCATAAGTTATTACATTGCTCTCGAATGAAGCCTTGCCTCCGTCGTATCCGCACTGAGCAACGAGCTTGTCAGAACCTGTAACAGAGAATACCGCTGTACATGTGCTTGCTGCGTCATCATATGTCATTGAATCGAGTGATACTGTAATATCCTGTGAGTAAGGATAATTCTTTGTTGTGTACTTGTTCTCTTTGTAGATGTTGTACTTGCCGTCAGCACCTACAACTGCAACTACGAGAGTACGGCTGTCGCCTGCAGCGAGGTAGCGCTCTGTAGCATTTGTTGTAGTGTTGATTGCGTTACCGTATACGAGTACATAAGCAAGAAGGTCAGCATCTGATTCGTAGTTGCCTAAAGCAGACTCTGACATGTACTTCCAATATGCTGTAGTACCTGCAGCTGGAGTAAGGGCAACTGTGATAGTAGAGTAATCTGCTGTGAGCGCGCCGAACTCAACTGTGTGCTCAGCATTAACCTCAGTAGGGAGTGAGAGAGTCTGGAATGTCTCAGATGCTACTGCATACTTACCATCTTCGTCGATAGATACAGTCACGAGGACAATATTTGTTGCAGGCTCGAGGGACTCCTCTGTTACGATACCACCCTCTGCACCGAGAGGATTGTAGCAGTTTGCTGTAACGTCAGCTACAATTTCATCATCGGTTTCGAAACCGTTGAATGTGTTGGTGTCATAGAAATAGTAATATACGGTCTCAGTGCCCTCTGCAGGAGTAACCAATGCTGAAACTGAGTCATATCCAGCCTCCTCAAGTTCGAGTGTAGCAGCAGTGCCGCCAGCAGCGAGGTTGTTTGTAGTGAAGCTGTATACATATGGCTCGAACTGAGTCTCGTAATTGTTGTAGACTGTGCCTTCAATGTAAGGGAATACCCAAACATAGTACTTGGTGTTGAAGTTAAGCTTCTCACCGAAAATATCGCTTACCTTGATTGCATTGTCTCCTGTATAATCGCCAGACTCAAGAGCAAGGTCTCCGACATAGTCAGCATATCCGTTGACGATATATCCCCATGTGCCGCCTTCAGCCATGTAATCCTTCAAAGTGCTGCCCCACTCCTCGAAGAATGTGTCAGTGTATCCTACAAAGAACTTGGTAGCTCCATTTACCTCGATGTTGAGGGTTGCATCATTGTGAGTGATGTTTGTGATCTCTACTTCATTGAGAAGGTGAGTATAAGTCACGTACTCTACACCTGTAACATCGACAGTTCCGTTTGCGTTGGTAGGTGCAATCCAGATAGCGAATTCCTTGCCATAATCAAGACCATCAGCGTCATCCCATGCCATCCATTCATAGAGGGCCTCGATGGTGATGTTGATTACGTCAGTCTCGTAAACACCCTCCTCGTAGCTCTTCGGCTCGATGTCATAGTTGTTGTACATCATTGCCTGATATCCTGTGAGAAGCTCACCCCAGTCATTGGTGTTCTTGAAATAGCCCTCAATGTCATTCACAAACTTATCGCTCTCTACGATACCGATGTGGAAGTTTGTAAAGTTGTATCCTGCAGGCTCACCCCAATAGTCATAAGCCATAGATGCGAATGAGTTGGTCATGGTGATGTCACCACCGTCTATTGTGATTGTCAGACCCTTGCCAGCCTTAACTTCAAGCTTGGCAACCTTGCACTTGCCCTCGTTTGTAGTAGCATGAACAAGGATAAGACCTTCAGCTTCAGCAGCACCGATCTCGATAGCCTTCTTGGTAGGAGCAGTAACAGTAAGAACTGTACCGTCGATAGTAGCCTTCCAACCATCAGGCTCATTCATTACATAGTATTCAGCGATGCCCTCAGCTGTAAGTTCAACCTCCTTCACGCCCTCATATCTGAGGAAGAAGTCTGTGCGGCCAAGAACGAGAGAAGCATTGTCCTCAACATACTTAGGGAGAGTGTAAACTGCCTCACCGATAGTGAGCTTCACATAGTCCTCACCCTCCTCGAAAGCTGTAACTACGTGAGCGTAGTCATCAGGGTTCTTGACGAGGACGCCAGTGCCCTCGTATTCCTTACCGTCGTAAGAGATGAGGAGCTCCTTGGTCTCAGGGTTAACCTTGAATGAGAGCTTCACGTCTGGGTGACCAACCTCTACACCGAGGCTCTTAGCCTTACCGTCAGCACCTACTACTGCCCAGTAAGTCTTGCCGTTCTCAGTTACTGTAGTAACGAGGTTTGTGTTGTTGGCATTTGCGTCAGGAGCAGCAACGGTAACCTTGTCGCCGTTTGAGAGAGTAAGAACGATGTTTCCGTCCTTGTTCTCAACGTTTACGACTGCAATCTTCGCATCAACGTTTGCGATTGCAGTGTTCAAGGTGTTCACCTCGCTGGTAAGTCTTGCCTCGAGATCAGCGATCTTCTGAGCAAGCTCTGCCACCTGACCCTTGAGATCAGCGATGTCCTGCTCGATCTCCTTAGTACAAGACACTGTGCTGAGCGACATAACGCCTACACAGAAGGCCATAAAGCCTGCTAAAAAATGTCTTTTCATAATTAATAGGGATTAGTTAATAAATAAATGATATAAGTTGTTTTAAAACTTTCTTAGAATGATGCTGTCATGGTGAGATTCGCTCCTGTGTAGGAAGGAATTTCGCGGCATACGCCTCCTGAACATATGAATCCTGCCCTGTAGCGTCCGTATCCGGCTGCGATTCTCAGGTGGTTCATGGCGAAGCTCACGCCACCGTTGTAGTAGTGAAGCTTTGACTGTCCGTGGTTGTACATGTCGCTCGCGAACACGCTCCAGTGCGGTGCGAAGTTCACTTCTATCAGTCCGGCCATCCAGTCCTTCTGGTCATCTTTCGATGAGAGATACTGTAGTTCCATGCGTGTCGAGAACTTCGATGTGAACTTATAAAGAAGATCGGCTACAACGATATGCGACAGGCCTATGTATACTCCGTTATTCTCATGCACCTTGTTGTATTCCTGCATCGAGTAGAGAACGGTGGTCTTGAACTTTTTTGTCCACTGCTTCTCGACGTCGAAGCTGAAGTCCCTGAACAGCAGCTCGCTAGCCGTGCCATCGCTGCCCTCGAGAGAGTAGTATGTCGAGAAGTTCGCATGTACCTTCATACCCCTCTTGCCTCCGATCTTGCTTCCGCGGCGGAAGTTGTAGAAGGCGTCGATCTGTCCTCCGACCTCACCGCTTCTGTACACCTTTTCGCCTATTTCCGGGCTGTAAGGGTTGAGGGTCGTGAGCATATAAGTGTATTGGGTCGTCATCGCCGGCCTGTACGACAGTATGTTGTTGACCGGATTGTCTGAGCCCATGAGATTGTAGGTGCATAGCTTCTGTACCATATGTTTCATGCGCCTTCCGGTCATTGCCACTCCGAGTCCGCGGCCGTTGTAACCGAGCTCGATGAGCTGTGCTTCGCCCTTGGTTGGAGGAGTGAAAGGATTTACCATCTGCTTGCCGGCATCCACATGCTCGCCTTTGGCGAAGAAGCCGTCATATTCGAAGTTTACGCGTCCTGACCATCCCAGGATGTCGGAAGCGTAACCCTTTTCCGCCATGTCCTGCGTTACAGCCTCGTGCTTGTTCAGAATCGAACCTTCTACCGCCAGAGATGCTGTTTCCATCTCGAAGATGTCGGAGAGGGAGATGCTCAGGTCAGCTCCTGCGACATTTACCTTCGTAAGGCCGAATCCGAAGAATTCGCCCTTGTCGTTTCCGGTTCCAAGTCTCGGAATACCCCAGAGAAGCTTCACGGCTGCATAGTTCCTGAAGTTGTAAGTCGCTCTGGCTCCAAGCAGCGCATTGTTGAGACCTAGGGTCCTGTCCTCCCAGCTGCGGAAGAGCAGACCGCTTCCGAACTGGTCGTAGAATGTGCCGACTGTCACGCTGTATGAGTCATCCTTCCAGTTGATGTAGAGGTTGCTCAAGCTCATCTTCTTCAGATTTGACGGATATCCCACTATGTATGGGAAATAGCCTTCGAGCTGTCCTCCTGCCGACAATCTGCCCTTGTAGTAATCTACCTTGAGGTAGTTGTTGCTTGCATAGAAACCGTCTTCTCCAAGTTGTATCTGATTGGACGGAAGGAAGGAGTTGGCCTGGTCTTCGACATAAAAGTGATTTGTCGATTCGAGGCTGGCTGATACATAACCTTTCTCCTGTGCCAAGGTCATGACACAGGAGAAAAGCATGGAAATTATGATTGATATAGTTTTTTTCATCGGTCCTGAAAAGGGAGGAGTTATTTCTTTCCCTGAGATTTCTTTATTGCCTCGAAAAGCTCGAGTTCATTGCCCGGAACGTAAGAGGTGTGGGAATAAATGATCTTTCCCTTTGCATCTACAACGAACACATGAGGTACTACGGAAACATTCATCGCCCTCATGAAATCCTGATTCTTGTCAAAAAGGAGAGTGAAATCCTCACCCCAGCCTCTTCCTTCTGCAAAGGACTTGGCCTTAGCGAGAAGCCTGCTGTCGTCTGTCGATACTGCAACTACTTTGAAATCAGCCTCTTCTGCCCAATCGGGGAGCGCGTCGTAGATCGCATCGAGCTCGCGGATGCATGGCTTGCATGAAGTTGACCAGAATGAGATGATCATAGGTTTGCCTTCCTTGAGAAGCGTCTTTGTGCTGAAAGCCTCGCCTTTTGCGTTCTCTACAGTCACAGCCGGAACCTGTGCGAATGCAGCAGCCGATATCAGGACAGCTGCCAATGCTGCTAAATATCTTTTCATCTCTATTTATTTTTAGTTTGCGTATTCGAATGGAGTAGGCTTGTCCACAGGACAGTCAATCACATTGTTGACAGAGTACTGTCCCTTCTCGTTGGCCGCAGCTACGAAGATGGCCATGTGCATGTTCTCTACCTTCCATGCCTTGTTTACCTTGAGGAGGAAGGTCTTCTCCGCTGTCTTGCCTGCCTCGATCCTGCCGAGTGAGTGACCGAGCCATGTGGTACCGTTCTTGGAGTCAGCTACACGTACACAGTTGTTGTGTGTGTCGTAGTCATGGTCAGGATCCAGATTCTTGATGCCCTGACCGTCTGTCTGCTTTCCGTAGATATTGTCTTCAAGAAGCCATGCTCCTACGGTATATTCTCCTGCCTCTGCAGCCTTGACCTGAACTCTTACGAGGATGCAGTCGTCCTTTCCGCCGCTTGCATTCGGAAGAAGGGCTGCTTCGAACTTAGGATTTGCAGATATTCCGACCTTGGCCTGCTCAGCATTATATCTTGCGTTGAAGATCTGGGTGAACTTGCTCTCGCTTGCATAGTCACCATAACCTACCGCCATGTCAAGTGCGAGGTAAGGATAGCCTGTTCCTCCGAAGTTACCTGCGTTAGGAGATGAAATGTAAGCCGGGTCGTTGGCGTTGAACGAATGAGAAGCGGCGATTACATACTTTCCTTCGAGATTGTTCTTCGCGAATGCGTTCTTCATTATATATACCATGCTAGGGCAGAATCCGCAGCCGGTTCCTGTGAACTGGCTGATGAATACTCTGCGCACGAATGAAGTGCTGTTCGGTTTAGGGTCAGCTGCAACTGCCGGAGCACTTGCGTTGATGGCCTTTATCGTTAGCTGAGCCGAGTTGAAGGTCTTGTATGCAGCCCAGAAAGTATACTCGCCTGCGGTAGATGTAGTGAACTTGAAGTTCTTGATATCCAACTCATTCATGTCTCCGTCAAAGAAGGTCACTCCCTCCTTGATCACTGTGCCGTCGTCTGCCTTTACTGTGAATGTAGCGGCGTCGTTGCCGTCGCACTTGATGACATCCTTATCTACTGAAAGCGTGATGCCTTTAGCAACGATAACCTCATCATCAGGGTCGACTTTCGAGCATGAGAAAGAACATAGGGTAACTGCTGCAGCTGTGAGCAGAGATGCATATGAAATTATCCTTTTCATTATTCGTTCATTGATTTAAGGGTTTCACCGAATTTGTCAAGTCTTTCCATTACTGATGACTCGGTAGCGACTGTAGTCTTGATGTGAGTCTTCTTCACAGGCTTTTCGAATCTTGTGAGAGACTTGTAGCCGAAGCCAGGAAGCTCACCAGCTGGCATGTTGTAGTTGCTGCCGGCCTTTGTCGCAGGGGCGGAAACTGATCTGCTGGTCTTCTCATCCCATCCACGGGTAAGTACGATGTCAGATACAACCATCGCATCGATTACATAGCCGGTAATGTCAGAACCCACGAGGTTAGGATACCAGGTTATGCCTTCGGAATCCTTCCATGCCTTGATAGTCAGTGTGTTGCCGTCTGCAGAAAGCTCTACAGGGAAGGTGAGAGGAGTATATGTCTCGGTCTCATAGATGTTGTAGAATACGACATTGCCCTCTGCGCTGGTTCTGTCCGGACAGTATCCGGCGAGATAATATGGGATAGAAGTGTATGATACCGGTGGCATGTAATACATGTCGCCAGAGATAGAAAGCTTGTCGCCCTCTGAAACTTCCAGATATACCTTCGGACCGAAGTCTGAGAACATTGACTTTACATCTACTCCGCTGTATTCTCTGCTGATGAACAGATCCCATGGGGTGTAGTAATCAAGTCTGCCATACTTGTCCTTGTCGATCCAGCCCTCCATGAGTATGCTGTTCTGGTATTCGATTCTGTTCTTGTTGTATATGTCAGCCTGAGTCTTGAACTCTTCAAACATGCCATCTACCTCAGCCTTCTCATAGTCGGCAACTTCCTTGTATATGTTGTAAACCGAATCAGGAAGCTCAGAAGGGTAGTGGATGCCCTCGGTGATACCGTTGGAGAGCTTGATCCTGCTCTTGTGTACAGTCTTGTCCGAGAGAGTTGCTGTTGCGGTCCACTCGCCTGTAAGTGTCTCGAAAAGGTCAGACTTTACATATGGCTTGTAATCTCTGTAAGGAGTTGTACAGTCTGCAACTGCAGGACACTCGGTGATGTCTCTGAAGTTGAAGTCGTTAGGCGTGTTCTCTACATTGAAGCCGGCTACTGCAAGACGTGTGGTCTCTCCGTCGATCGAAGGGATCTTGATGGTATATCCCTCGGCAGAGTTGATCAGCTTGATCTCAGCTTCTGTAAATGGCTGGCTCTGAGCAAGAGCGAAGTATGAACTTCCCTCTCTGTTCGCCTCGAGGATGAAGTCTTTCTTGTAGTTCGCACCATAGAAGCACTCGTCAACGGCACCCTTTGCAGGGTCGTTATATGTAGTACACTTGATGTTGAAGGCAGCAAGGAAAGGACTGCTCTCGTCCTCAAGAGGAGTTACAATGATTTCAGGCGCTCCCATTGATTTCTCGGTAGTCTGGAATGTAAAGGAGTTGAAACTCTGTACTGTAGCGTTAGAGTCGCCCATTGCTGTCACAAGCACATGGATGTTGCTGTTTGATGGTACGCTTACAAAGATGTCCTCAAGCTCAATCTCTGTCACGCCGGCGCTGACTCCTGTTCCGAAGGTATATACTCCGAAGAATGAGCTCACTGCCCACTGGAAGAATTCTTCCTTTCCGTCGCAGAGCTCTTTCATGATATTGAGAGCTGCGTCATCGAAAATACCATATGCGAACTGCTCGACTCCTTCCTCAGGTGTCATGATGACTGTCGCATTTACAGGACCTATGTCAGCAACTTCGATGTTGACCTTCGCATCCATCTTCTCAGGCTGCTTTACAGTGAAGATCTTGCGCTGGAATGCGCCGGTCCAGAATTTGTCGATGTCTGTATTTACGGTGGCATCTATGATGTTCATGCCCTTGGTGATGCCGTAATAGCCCCAGTAAGCTTCCGAGTCAAGGCAAGGAAGGTAGTAACCAGGGTCCCATCCTGCAGGGAAATCGAAGCCGTTTACGCTATAGTTCTTCTCATTGTCCCAATCCTCAGGGATTTCCATCCACTCGAACTCACCGGCAACGAATACCACAGGCTCGCCTGGAGATATAGGATTCCATTTGATGGAAATGTCGTTCTCGTCAATAACTCCGTCCTCGTTGATGTCGGCTCCAGCCTCGTCCCAGTTTACACTCTCTGAATACTCAAGAGTAGTATCTTCCGTAGTAAATGCGCTTGCATTATAAAGAAGAGTGAAATAGTCGTCGTTTCCGCCATATTTAGGGCTGGTCTGGTAATTATACATCATCAGGTCGCACTGATTGTATCGGATAGCAGATTTTCCGGTCTTGACAGACTTTGGAACTGTAATCTGCATCTTGTATCCGTCCGGCTCGACTCCCACTACTGTAAGAAGATTCGCGAATTCGAAATCCTCGGTTGTGAAGTTGATCTCGAAAATCTCAGAGTACTTGTCTGCGCTGAGTTTTGCCGCAATGTAGAGATAATACTCGGTTGTCTCCTGAATGTCAGCAGATATTCTGAGAGTCTCTTCTGCACCCACCTTGATCTTCTTGCCCGAAGCGAAGAGAATTGATGGGTTTGAAATATTGCGTTTTGCTGTTCCGATGCTGTATGCTGCATCCAACTCGGTTGAAGCAGTTACATTGAGAGCTACATAGCCGGGACCGGCTTCCTTGAAAGTTACGCTGAACTTGCCCTCGTTACCTCCATCCGGAGCCTTTGGGTCTTCGCATCCGGTAATTGTTCCGAGCAGCAAGGCTATGATAGCGATGATCGGAAATTTGGTGATGAATTTAGTCATTGTATGTTATTTACGTTAGTATGCAATACGCCAAAATAGTGTGCAAAGATAAGTGTTTTTAAGTACAAAACAATCAAAATATCAACTAACATACACTTCTGTATTAATGCGATATAGCATTATACGAAGAATGACGGGATGCCTCCCGTCATTCATAACTTACATTTTGTAACCATATGTTTAGAATCGCCATCCGAATGTAAGCAAAACCTTCCACAGGGACTGATGATTCAGAATCTCAGGTGTTGGAGCAGAGACATATCCGTCAGCGTCATAGATGTAGTCAGCATATGGCATGAAATACTCATCCGGCAGCATTGTAGTGCGTGCCGCAAGGTCGGCATAGAATGAATTCTTCGAATTGTATCCAAGTCCGAACGAGATGTTCTGAGTATAGACAGGGGCTATTGTTTCTCCATATACGTCGAGCTTCTCTGCAGAGCCGGTGACATTGTATCCGGCACGGAGCGCGAGGCTGCTCACAGGCCTGATCTCGAGTCCTGCCCTGAAAGAGTGGCCGGTGCCGAATCTCTCCCTGATGTCGGCATTCACTTCGTCGAAGTAATCCCTGTCATATGATGAACCGTCGAATCTCATTCCACCATAGTTGCACATCTCGTAATCGGCGCTGATCACTCCGAGCGAGCCGAAGGTGTATGCAAGGCCGACGTTTGCTCTCATAGGCGAGCGGAGAGTATATCTGTTCTCTCCGTAAGGGCTTGATGATGAGCCGTCGAAACTATTGTCTGAGAAGTTTGTGGACGCCGATGTCCTCCAGTTCTCGTTCAGCGTGGTCAGAGTAGGGGTCTGTATCGCCGCACCGATTCTGAAGCCGCCTGCAGGAGTGAGGATGAATCCCACCTTCGCGAATACTCCGCTGCCTGACACGTCGTAAGCGTAGTTGTACTTCATGTTCTCGAAGTACATGGCTGCTCCGTCGTCGAAGTTGATCTCAAAGTCGGATGGGTCCACGGCGCTTTCCTTGAAATACTCGTTGTAGCTGTAGTCGATGGTGTTTATGCCGAGGTTTGCTCCGATATAGAAGAAATCCGAAACATTAGCACCGAAGTTGAATACGTAGTCATATTTGCTTCCGGTCACCCTTCGGCCGTATGACTGGTCCAGAGTGCCTCCAAGGGCGATTTCGTCATTTCCTGTATTCGGATTCGTGAAAATGAGCTCGCTGGCTCCCACGAACTGGTCGTCGTAGCCTCCGAAGGCCGAGATCATGCCGCTCTGGTATCCTGCAACCATCTTCCATGGCATGAAGTCATATGCGTCTTTTGCGCCAAGATCGGCTCCGAGGTAACCCATTTCGGTCGCCTCAGCTGCCATCTGGCCCATGAAGGACGTCGTACTGTTCTGTCCGCTGGCGTAAACGTCCTCGTCCCATCCCGCGGTTTTGTTGATGACGAAACCGAAGCTCATGCTCTTGAGGCCCGATTTTCTGCCTGTGTCCCAGTTGAGGGTCATGCCGACGTTCGGTATGTTGAAGCGTGACCTGTTGCTGCTCATCTTCCTTTCGAAGTATGGAAGAGTGCCGTCATCATAGGGAGAAACTCCCTGTGTCGTATTTGTCGAAATGGTAAATGCCGGGGTTATGGACATCTGCGAATATCCTGCTACTGCGCTGCTTGCAGGGTTGATGGTGACAGCACCCAGATCTCCTCCCAGAGCGGTGAAGGCGTTACCCATGGCCACCGTTCTTGCAGTCCCCTCGTAATTGTTTTCGCTGAAGGTCAGAGCGTCATACGCGTTCTGTGCATATGCGGCAGTGCCGGCTGCCATCAGCAAAAGTGTAATTGCCGTCTTTCTCATAGTGATTGTATGTTAAATTATTACTTCCTATCTTCTTGAGGCTCCTCCGCCACCGCCGCTGCGTGATCCGCCGCCGCTGCTGCCGCCTCCGCTATATCCGCCTCCACCGCTGTATCCGCCGGAACTTCTGCTTGACGAGCCTGTCGAGTAGCTTGAGCTGCTGCGGCTGTATGACGATGAAGATGAGCTTCTTGTCGATGTGCCTGTAGAGTAGCTTGAGCTGCTTCTGCTCTGGCTTGAACTGCTTCTGTCATATGAAGAAGAAGCTGCCGTTCCTGCCTGCGAGCTCGGAGCTGGCCTTCTGTAATTGCTTCTGCTTGACTGAGTTGTGCTTCCTGAACCGGCTGTCTGCCTCTGGCTTGTGGTTGTAGCGTTGCGTACGGTCGTTCCTGTCCTTGAAACAACAGATCTTGATGTTGAAGATGTGCGGTTCGGAGCCGCTGTGGCCGAGCTGTTCTTGCCGGTCACGGTCCTGCTTACGCGGTTTGTGGACGTCGATGATGCTCTGGTCGAGGTCCTGCCTTCGCTTGACGAAAGGTCTCTGCGCGAGGTCGATGAAGTTCCGAGTCCGCCGCGAAGGGATGAACGCCTGCTGAAGACCTTGTCTGATCCGGTATCATGTCTGAGTCCTGTCCAGGTATCGACGTGCTGATGATGCACATGGCCCGGATGCCAGCCGTGATGGCCGTGCCAGTATGGGTCCCATCCGCCGTACCATCCTGCATAATGTGGCCCCCAGAAACCGCCGTACCATCCTGCGTATCCGTAAGGTCCATACCATGGATCATACCATCCGCCCCAGTAGCCGCCGTAGTACCATGGGTCGTGCCAGCTGTACCAAGGGCTGTACCAGCCGCTGTAATGCCATGGGCTCCAGGCGTTCCAGTACCATGGGTCATAGTGTCTGCTCCAGTACCATGAACTTCCGAGGCTGTAAGGCGTGTAATACGACCAAGGTCTGTCGTATCCCCAGCTGTACCTCCAGTCATATCCCCAGTCTTGCTCGGCAACTGTCACTGTAGTTCCGAGCTCGTTGTCGAAACTGATCCTTGCTGCCATTTCCTTAGGGATGAAAACAGTATCTTTCTTATCTCCAAAGAGATAGATGGTAGAACCTTTGGTCTTTTCAACGAGTGCATCTGTCTCGGCCTGGGCTGTTTCCCTGGCATCCCTGGACCTTAATGACGGAGCCTTTCCGTAGAGTCCGTCCTGGAACTGATATCCTTCCGATGAAGGACCTAATTTTGCGACAGTTCCGCATGATGAAAGCATGACTGCCGCTGCAAATGCAAGTAGTAGACTCTTTTTCATCTTATTCTTCTCCTATTATAAATAATATTTCGTATCTTCGCATCCTATTTTGTTTTGCAATAACTGTACCGTCGTTAAACGGCATCGCAGAATTACGCAATCAAATACAAGTATAGGGAGAAAAACAATAAAAAGCAAAAATACAATGGCAAAAGAAGTAACCAAGAGATCGGACAACTACTCTCAGTGGTATGACAATCTCGTAGTAAAGGCAGACCTCGCCGAGCGTTCTGCAGTAAGAGGATGTATGGTGATCAAGCCTTACGGCTACGCAATATGGGAGAAGATGCAGGATGTTCTTGACAAGATGTTCAAGGATACAGGCCATCAGAACGCATATTTCCCTCTTTTCATTCCTAAGTCTTTCCTCAGCCGCGAGGCAGAGCATGTAGAGGGATTCGC
>JAEIGA010006175.1_pt1 | contig 18237 bp, 5 predicted proteins | sample 9270691 | NCBI WGS metagenome assembly JAEIGA01 (sample SAMN17057246, study PRJNA624740) | gut metagenome | biome: biome; isolation source: fecal sample | host: Bos grunniens | place: China: Xizang | collected 2019
ATGGCAGGAAAAACAAAAATGGTTGTTGGTCTTGTTCATGATAAGTTTGTTCATATTCCAATTTCTATGGCAGTTGCACATCGTAATGTTGTTGATCCAGAAGGTGCATTGTGGAGAGATACTCTTGATGCAACAGGTCAGCCAATTCTTATGGTAAATGATGTAAAAGCTGCAAAAGAAAAAATGGCAAAAACTGTAAAAGATATAAAAGAAAACAAATAAACTTTTAGTTTGTTTAGAAAAAGCTGTTTGATGAGTGAGTGTGATACACAAACTTGTTGAACAGCTTTTTTATTTTAAACGAGTATTATCAGTAAAATGTGTAAGCTGTTAAAGATAAAAAAGTTTGACAATACAAAAATCCGCATTTACAATGTTATGTGATTATGTTTAAAAAATTGTTTAAACTAACTAACTTTTTAGATTTGCATAATGTGGGAAGTTTTGCAAATTAATTGGTTATATGTAAACAAATTAAGGAAAGGAACATGAAAAAAGGAATGCTTAAATTTTTATCAATGGCATTTGCTCTTGTGTTATTTGCAGGTTGTAATAATGCTATTCAGTTGGATTCTGATAAATCTTCAGATTCAAAAGATCAAAGTGTTGCTTATGGAACTTTGAAAGTTGTTAATTCTGATTCTTCCCGTGCGTTAGAGATTTCAGAATTAAAATTTGCAGAAGTTTCTGTAAGTGGTGAAGGAATTAAACCAGGTTCTGTAGAAACAGTAAAAGCTAATATTACTGGTGGAACAGGTTCTTTTGAGTTAGCTAAAGTTCCAGTAGGTAAAAATCGTGTTGTTACAGTACAAGCTTTAGATAGTAGTAGTTCAGTTATTAATGGTGTTAGATTACGTGCTATTGTTGATGTGAATGAAGGCGAAAATACTGTAGTAGTAAATTGGGCTTCAACAGCTTTAGGTAATGTTTTTGCATATCTTGATGAACGCGGTGTTGCTATTTCTTCAATTTCTGATAGTGACAAAGCTGCTTTAACAGCTGCTATTGATACTTCAAAACATTCATCTTTAATTAATGCTTCTAGTATTGCTGCTGATTATGATGCAAGTGGTGCTGTAGGATTAAAAGCAAAAGATAAATATGTTCTTAAGTCAGCTAGTTTGAAATTTACATATACTCCTCCTATGTCAGGTTATAAAGTTCAAGTAACAGATCCTTGTTCCTCAGTAACTGCATGTGTAGCAGGTGAAAATCAGGTTGTGGGTATTGCACCTGGTGTATGGAATGTTTTTATATATAATGCTGATGGTTCTGTTGTAAAATCTGCACCTTTAAAGGTTTTTGCATCTGGAGAAGTAACAGATATTGGAAGTTTAGATCCAATAGTTTTAACTGATATTGTTGTTCATACAAAACCTTATAAATATATGCACTACTGGGCTACAGGCCAGAATGGTAAGAGTGTTCAGTTGAAGGATGAAGGAAACGGTTGGTACGGTTGGACTTTTGAAAATACAAAAACAATTAACTTGCTTTTTGCTACATCAAATATTGTTAATCAAGATTGGTCTGAAAAAACTGCTGATATGAGTCGTACTGATTGCGGTGAATATTGGTATTACGAAGGAAAATGGTATAATTCTAACCCTGAAGATTCTGTTGCTCCTGTGTTACAATCATTTATTTGTAATTCTACTGGAACATTAACAGGAGATGTAATATTTACAGTTAGTGCAACTGATAATCTTTCATTGAAATCAGCAACAATTAAAGTTGATGGTTCTATTGTAGAAAATATAGATTTATCAGGTACAAGTTCTAGTGAATCATATGTATGGGATTCAGCTTCTGTAAAGAATGGAAGTCATACAGTAACTTGTTTTGTAACTGATGAAGCAGGCTTGACATCTGAAGAAAAATCAGTTTCAGTTACAACTCAAAATGCTAATAAGGCTCCTGTAGCAGTAATTACTGGTGGAGCAAAAGCAACTCCTAGTGCAACAAAGGTTTATAGTGGAACATCTTCTTATGATGCAAATGGTTCTGTTGTTGGTTATAAATGGACTGTAACAGGGGCTGCAACTATTAGTGGTTCTGACACAGGGTTATCTGTAAATGTTAAGTTTAATGATTCAGTTGGTTCTACAGCAACTGTGAAGTTGGTTGTAACAGATGATGAAGGTGCTTCTTCTGCTGAAGTGACAAAAGAAGTTACTATTTCAAATGCAACTACAGATTTCCGTGAAGAAACTATTTATTTCCTTATGACAACTCGTTTTTATGATGGGGATAAGAGTAACAATCGTTATTGTTGGGATGATGAATCTTGTTTTAAATCTGAAACTTTAGGTGATCCGGGCTGGCGTGGAGACTTTAAAGGTTTGATTGAAAAACTTGATTACATTAAAGCTCTTGGATTTAGTGCTATTTGGATTACTCCTGTTGTAGAAAATGCTTCAGGTCTTGATTATCATGGATATCATGCTTTTGACTTTAGCCGAGTTGATCCTCGTTATGAATCTGCAGGGGCAACTTATCAAGATTTGATAGATGCTTGTCATGCTAAGGGAATTAAGGTTATTCAGGATATCGTATTGAATCATACTGGAAACTTTGGTGAAAGAAATATTCTTCCAATTATGAAGAAAGAATATAATAAGGATGATGGTGTTCATAGTGTTTCTGCTGTGCCTGATCACGATTCTAAAGATATTTATGGTAAAAGTGCTTATACTAAGTTAAGTGCTGGTGCAAAAAAACAAGGATTTAATACTTACGAAGATATTGAAAAATCTTCTTTGGATTCATCTAGAAAAGGTGAAGCTTTGTATCAGTCTCGTCTTATGACAATGAAAGATGATTCTATTGATACTGCAGCAGATGGTATGTTGTATCATCACTATGGTAATTTCCAGTGGGAATCATATTATGTTCAGGAAGGACAGATGGCTGGTGACTGTGTTGACTTGAATACAGAAAATCCAAAAGTTGCTGAATATTTAAGAAATTGTTATATCAATTATATCAATATGGGTGTTGATGGATTCCGTATAGATACAATGAAACATATTAGCCGTTTGACAATGAATAGAGAATTTATTCCACAGTTTAAGGAAGCAGGTGGAGAAGGATTCTTTATGTTTGGTGAAGGTTGTGTTTTAAGAAATGAAGTTTGGAATGCTGGTATGCCAGGTATTTCTATTCCTTTCTATACATGGAAAGCAAATAGTAATAAAGCTGATTCAGCATATTCATGGGGAAGTTCAGCTACTGATGCTGCAGCAAATCTTGCAATGGCAAAAACTCATTTTGATGATAATACAACAGGTGTTCAGTTGACATCTAATAATCACTTGTTGAATGGAAATAATTATCGTACTCCAGATTATAGCAAGGCATCTGGTTTACATATGATTGACTTCTATATGCATCATAAATTTGGAAGTGCAGGTAGTGCTTATAGTGTTGCTAGTGAAGAAGATAGATATTTTAATGATGCAACTTATAATGTTACATATGTAGATAGTCATGACTATGGTCCAAATGAAGGTGGATATTTGTATAGACGTTTTAGTGGTGGAACACAGGCATGGGCAAGTAACTTAAACTTGATGTTTACTTTCCGTGGTATTCCATGTGTTTACTATGGATCTGAAATTGAATTCCAAAAGGATATGCAGATTGAACCTTATACAAATGGAAATAAAGTTCCTTATGCACAATCAGGACGCGCTTACTTCGGTGATCATATTGAAGGAACTGTAGAAGCTTCTGATTATGGTAAGTATACTGCAAGCGGAAAAGTAAAAGAAACATTGGATTATCCTTTGGCACAGCATATTATTAGTTTAAATAAGATTCGTCGTGCAGTTCCTGCATTGCAGAAAGGACAGTATTCAACAGAAGGTTGTAATGGTAATATTGCATTTAAGCGTCGTTATACAGGTGATGGCGTAGATAGCTTTGTTCTTGTTGCAATTAATGGTGGAGCAACATTTAGCAATGTACCAAATGGAACTTATGTTGATTTGGTTACTGGTGATAAAAAATCAGGAACAACAATATCAACAGGAAGTATTGGTGAAGGTAATTTGCGCGTGTATGTTCTTCAAAATGATACTGCAACTGCTAATGGAGCTACTGGAAAAATTATTACAACAGGCGCTTACTTAAAATAGTAGTTTAATTTAGCTTAAAATTAATCCTGTATGGGCTTAGGTCTGTACAGGATTTTTTATTTTTAAAGAATTTTCTTGCATATTTGAAATTATGTGAGATAATTAAAATTAAGGTGGATTATATAAAAATACTCAGGAGGGAAACTGGGTATTTTTTTTTAGATTTACAAAAACAGAAAATAAGAATGTGGACTCGTTTGGGTGTGTTTTATAAATTTGGAGATTTTATGAAAAAGTTTGCTATCGTTTCATTAATAAGTATGTTCTTTCTTTCGGGGTGTATGCTGAATTTGGAAGAAAGAAAAGATAATACAGAATACGGAAGCCTTTCTTGTGGTGATATTAGTCGAAGCATTGATGTAGAAGCAATAACAAGTGCAAAGGTAACTGTTACTGGCCCTGGAATAAATTATGAAATTTCTACTATTTGTGACAAAATTGAAAGTGGAATAGGTTATTTTTATATAGAAAAAATTCCAGTTGGAAAAAACAGAATTATTACAGTTCAGGCGTATGATGTAACAGGAACTGTAATTGAAGGTGCTGTAATTCGTAATGTAATAGATATAAAAGTTGGTTCAAATGAATTAGAAACAATTAATAAAATTACATCTTGCAGAGGAAATGTTTATAATGGACTTTTTGAAGCAGGAGTTGATATTTCTAATTTGTCAGATGCAGAAGTTGCCAAAATTGAAGCTGTAATTCCGACTTTTGATGAATGTGGTGAAGATTTAGCACGCCTTGATGTGGAAGGAATTGTTGCAGATTATGTAAATCCAGAAGTTGATTTGGCTACAAAAGTTGCAGATAACTATGTTCTTCCAGAAGAAGCATATTTAAAACGCTTGAATATTAGACAGGCAGAAGAATCAACAGAAAAGAAACCGATGTTTACTTTGACTGCTTTGTATTCAGACGGAACAGAAGTTGATGTTACAAAAGAAGCAGAGTGGTGTGTAACTGGAGAAAATGAAGCTTTTGTTTCTGTTGAAAATGGAGTTGTATCTTTTGATGGAAATGATGTTGGTTCAGTTGAGATTTTTGGAAAATATGTTGCTCCAAACGATGTTGAAAAAAAATATCCACGACAAAGTCCAAAGGCAATGTTGGATGTAAAATTCCAAGAAGAAAAAAGTAATTATATTTATTTCTATAATGATTTAAAGAAATTATTCCCTGGTAGTGATGCTGATTTATCTCGTGTAAATTATGCTATGGAAGCTGCAAAAGTTGCTGCTTGGATTTGGGGTGATGATATTGGAAGCCAATGGTATCCTTTGGAAACAGTTTCTATTTATAGAGAAGAAAATCCAAAAGGCCAGCCAGAAGGAACTGTATGGAATCATCCAATTTGGCAGCGAGTTGAAATTCCAGAAGGTGCAGAAGGAATCCTTTTTGCTAGAGGTAAATCCATTGTAAATGTAGAAGAATGGTCAGGTATGATTATTTCGATTTGGGAAAATGGAATAGATACTGGTAGAACAGAAGGAAGACCTTGGAATCAAACAGTTAATTATACTTTTGCAAAGGATATAGGAACAAAAAATATATACCGTCCTACTACATGGGGTGGTGGTTCTTCTGGTAATACTACTGGAAAATGGTCATCTGAAGATATTACAAAGATTATAAATAGTGAAATTGCATCAGATTCTAATATTCATCTTGTAAATGATAATTTGGAATTTACTGATGTCGAACCTGAACATTATTATGCAAAAATTGTAATGGAGCCTTCTGAAGATGATACAACACTTTCATCTGTTAAAGTTAATGGAGCTTCGGTAAGAATAGATCACAAAATGGTGTATACATTGCCTTCTGTTACTGAAGAAAATGGTGATAAGAGTGTATCTATAGAAGTAGTTCCTAATTCTAAGGATTCTACTGTAGAACTTTCTTCTTATGGAGCTATTGTAGAAAATGGCGAAAGTGTAGAATTTAAAATTATTGTAACAGCTAAAGATGGTAATAAGGAAAGTTACATTGTAAAAGTAAAACGCGAACCATATATTGAAATTGATATAGATGAGCCAAATCCGGAACCGCTTGATAATGGTGGTATTTATATTGATGACCCAGAGGAACAGACTGTTACAATTGTTTATGATTATAAAAAGTGGGGCGAAAAATGGGATTCTGAAAAACTAAAAGCAGGTACAGAGACTCATAAGGTTGTTATAAGAGGGTCTTTCACAAAGATTTATTCTTCTTCTCAAAAACGCTGGAAGGAAAATACTACAGCCTTTACTTTGAATTATGATGAAAATCATGATAGATATTCATTGACATTGCCTTATAACGAGCTTCGTGTTGGTTTTACAGGTCAGCCAGATTTTGCATTCTATGTTGATGGTCAGCCAAAAGAGGTAAGTTCTGTAGATTTTATTGATTCAAAATATTTATTTTATCCTGACGGAAATAAAATTATGATTTTGTTCAAAAATGATACAGAAGAACGACTTGCAAAAATTGCAGAGAATAAAGAAAAATTTTCAGCGATAAAAAAATTAGCAAAGTTTGATATTTCTAAGGAGCAAGATAGAGCTGATATTACTAACTTGCGTTTAGTTCCAGGTACAACAAAGTTGTATCGTTCTTATCATCCATATTATGCAGGTCATGATTATGCACCTACTGAACGCGTAAGAATTGAAGAAATTCAAAAGTTGATTAAAGAACTTGGAATAAAATCTGATATTAATTTGTGTGAAGATAAAACTCAAACTGTAGGAAATACTTATACAATTTATGATGATAATGGAACTGAAAAAGTTACATATCAAATTGAAGTGCCAGAGTATTATCAAAATATTTTAGATAATAAAAATGCAGTTTTTGTTGGTGATAAAAACTTTGGTGGTAATGGAATAACTCCTAGTGCAGAACATGTTTATTATTATTCAGATTCTGAATATATGCTTCAGTGGTTAAAACAAATTTTTGATTTTATTAATGATGAATCAAATCAGACACCATTCTTGATGCACTGTGAAATTGGTGTTGATAGAACAGGTGTATTTAGTGCTATTTTTGCGGGATTATGTGGAGCAACTTGGGAAGAAATAACAAATGATTATGAAACATCAAATAATTTGTGTATAAAAGAATTCCGTGATGCAAAGATTTTGAAATATTCATTTGAAAGAATGTTAAAAGTGGAAGATATTACACAGGAAGCAGATATAAAGAGCTTGTTGTACAATTATTTTACATCTAGCGGGTATATTTCACAAAGTGACTTGGATTCTGTAGTTGCAAAAATCACTGCAAATTAATAGGACTTTTAATGTAGCTATAAAGGTTTCTCAGCCACTAATTCGGAGTTTTTAAGGGGAGATTGTTTTGAAGAAGCTAAAAATTATGAAGAAAATATTATCTATTTTTGTTTTGTGTTTAAGTGTGTTTGTTTTTGGAATTTCTTGTGATGCAGGTTCGGAAGTAGAAGATAGTTCTTCTGTGATTTCTGAGGAAGATGACCCAAAACCAGAAGAACCTGAGCCTGAAGACCCAGAAGATCCTAATCCAGATGATCCAAAGCCTGAAGAGCCTTACATTCCACAAGATTACACTTTGGATAAATCTAATTTAGTTATTAATTCAAGAACTGATAATCAAGGTGCGTCAGAAATTTATGTTGAATGGATTGAACCAGAAAATGTTGATTTTAATTCAATAAAAATTACTTGGACAAAAGGCAATAAAGAAAATGTTATAGAACATTCAGTTAAAAGCGAAGACTTTTTTGAAGTGTTAAGTAAAAATGTGTATGTTTGGGAAACATATCAAATTGGATTTGTTGCAACTGATGCATTGGGTAACACATACACTTTTCAAAAAAGTGTTTGGACAAATAGGGTTCCTCAAATAATCGAAAGAGCTACAGCAATTGTTGTAGATGATAAAACTTATGTTAGTTGGGGACTTAATCCATTAAAAATTAATGAAAAAAATATTGAAATTGCTGGATGTAGAATTTATTCCAATGGTACAAGATTAAAAGATTGTACTATTAAAGAAAGCGTTGCTTATGAAGAAATTGCTGATGGTATTACAGATAATTTTGTTCCTTATAGCAAATATTATAGTTGTGTAATTGATAAAGCTTTGACAGAAGATGATGTATTGCAATTAAGTTTTGTTACAAAATCGGATATTGAAAGTGGAATGGCTGAAGTAAAAGTAAAAAAAGTAAATCTTCCTGTTGTAAATGTTTCTGTGGATTTATCAGGTGCAAATTTTGAAGATTTTAAGCAAAAAGACAAAATAGATGCAACTTTATCCGTAGAAAATACAAGTGATTTTGCATTAACTGATGAAATTATAACAATCAAGGGAAGAGGAAATTCTTCTTGGTTTAATGCTCCTAAAAAATCATACACAATTAAGTTTGATAGCAAAAAAGAATTTTTAGGAATGAAAAAACATAAGACATTTGTTCTTGTTGCTAATTATTTTGATAAAACTTTGCTTAGAAATACTAGCGCTTATGGATTAGCAAAAAATGTATTTGATAATCTTGCATGGACTCCTAACGCAAAAAGTGTAAATCTTTTTATTAATGGTGTTTATCAAGGTGTTTATGGTGCAGGTGAATCTGTAAAAATTGATAAAAATCGAGTAAATATAGAAAGTATTGAAGATTATGTTCCTGCTGGCCAAGAAATAGATGAAAATATCAAGAATTATGGTTTTGTTTTGGAAGTAAATGAACGATTGGATGAAGATTTTAATTTTGTAACAAATTACGATGAAAATAAATCAGTGGAAGAAAATAATTGTTGTGTAGCTTTTTCATTAAAAGAACCTGCAGGAGCTGATATTGATGATGCTGTAGGTGATGTAGTTGGAGCAAAAGTAAAGAATTATATTGAAGATTTTACTAATGAAATTCAAGATAAATTGTATTCTGAAGATTTTGCCGACCCTTCTTCTGAAAATTACTACGGAAATTATCTTGATGTTGATTCTTTTATTGATTGGTGGATTGTAGAAGAAATTGCAAAAAATACAGATTCAAACTTCTTTTCTAGTTGCTATATGTATTTTGACCCAAAAGATCAAAAATTGCATATGGGACCATTATGGGATTTTGATTTAGGATTTGGAAATAATGGTAATACTGTTGTTTCTAATCAAACAGGTTTTTTAGCAGATATTGCAGGTGCTTTAGTTAATGAAAACAATGTTCCTTATGCAAAACGAGCAAATTGGATTTGTAGATTAAGAGAAGATTCTGCATTTGTTGAAAAAATTAATCAACGATGGAATTCTGTTTTTTTTGATGTAGTAAAGTATTTTTCAACAAGTTTTGAATTGAATTTAGAATCAATAAAAAATGATGCAGAATTGAATTTTGTTAGATGGCCAATTTTGGGAGAATCTGTTTGGAATGTTCCTAGTGGCTTTGAAACAAGAACAACTTATGATTCTGAAATTGATTATTTTAATAGTTGGTTTAAAAATCGAATGGTCTGGTTAAATTCTAATTTCTAATTAAATCTGTCAAATTTTTGAAAATAAAATTTGACAGATTTAAAAAGTGGATTTACACTTAACTAGATATTCTAATTATGCAATTATTGGCGAGGGAACGCCAAGTAATAAATGTGCATTAAAATATGCGGAGGAAAAAATGAAAAAATTAGTTGGACTATTGTTAGCTGGGCTAGCAATGATCTCAATGACTTTCATGTCTTGTAGTGCTGAAACTGATTCACCAAGTGCACCAGCATTCGAAGTAACTTATGGTGATAGAACAGATCCATTGGATGAAATTTCTGTTGATTTGACAAAAGGAAAAATGCCAAGTATTTATCTTTTTAGTAAATATTTTGACAAACTTGAAGTTGTTGGTGCTTTTATTGAAGAAACAGATGATGAACTTGAATTCGAACAGGGAAGAACTTCTTTATTAAACAAAAATGTACAGTTAAAAATTGAGGATTTTCTAGATTATGTTTCAGAACCAGGTGAATATACAATTATTTTATTAATAGCATGTGATGGTGTTATCAAGGAAGAATATGAACTTGCTATAACAGTTGTGGTATTAGATGGTAATAACCCAATTGTTTATACACCAAAAATTACAAAAGATTTGCCTTCAACAGCAGTTATTAATGATACTTTGGAAGTTGTTGCATCAATTACTGATGGTTCAATTGCATATCAGTGGTATAAAGATGGTGTTGCAATTAATGAAGCAACAAAAGCTTCTTACAAAGCAGAAGAAAAAGGTACATATTATGTAAGAGTCTCAAATGCTGTAGACCCATCTAAATATGTGAATTCTGTAAACACAAAAGTTTCAGACCTTGCTAATCCTGATGTTGTAGAAGTTCAAAAACAGCCAACAGCTTTGGTTATTGCTAATTTAAGCACTAACTCAAGCCAGCTTTTAACAGCATCTGCAAAAACAAATGCTGGTGCAGCAATTTCTGCACAATGGTTTAAAGATGGAATAAGTGCTTCTGCTGTAGAAAATGGAACTGGTTCTATTGAATCAACATTAAAACCAAAAGAATTTGGTACATATATCTGTAAGTTTACATCTGGAAGTGAATCTGTATCTTCAAATGCTGTTGAAGTAACAGAAGCACCAATCAGTCAAGGTTTAGTAATTGACGGTATCTTGGAAGGTGTAACTGTTAATGTTAGAGATGCAATTAAGATTTCACCAAGATCAGATGTTCCTTGTACATATACATATCAGTGGTGGGCTCATGGAGAAACTTCTGGTGGTAACTGGGAAATTGAAGGTGCAACATCAGATACATATACAGTAACAGATCTTGAATATGACGAAGGTGATGTTGAATATGGAATTTATTGTGTAGTTACATTTAATTCAACTCAGTCAGGTCAAACTCATGCAAGACAAACAGCTGTTGCAAAGTTTGTAAAACCACAGCCAGGAGATCCTGAAGTTCCAGCATTTACAACAGATCTTACAGAACCAACAATTAATTGTTATGTAGGTCAAAATGTAACATTGGAAGTTGCTGCAACAGTTACTGATGGTGGAACTGTTACATATCGATGGTTAAAGGATGGTGCTCCGATTGAAGGCGCAACAAGTGCATCTTACAAAGTTGATACTTCTGCAGTTGGCGAAGCTAAATATGTTGCAGTAGCAATTAATACACTTAATGGTAAAACAAAAGAAAAGCAGTCAGCTACTACTGTTGTAAAAGTTGCTGCAAAAGATAATAACGGTAATGTATCTGGTGGATTTGATTTCAACTAATAAATTATAGTTATTAATTTGTTGGGGTAGGGCAAAGAGCATAAAATGTGGCTTGCTCTATCCCAATTTTTTGTATTCTGATGTCTAATGTTTATTCCTAAAAGACATCTTTCTATTGTGAGAAAATAATGAAAAAATTAAATAAAATTCTAATTGCTTTTTCTGCATTAGCATTTGCTTTTTTTGGCTGTAGTAATATAGCTATGGATAAGCAAAGTGAAAATGTTGAATATGGATCAATTATTGTTAATGGAAGTAAAGCACTTGATATTAATACTATTACTTCTGCAACTGTAACAATTACTGGTTCAGGAATGAAGGAGCTTTCAACAACTGCTTCTGTAGCTGCTGGTACAGGTACTTTTGTATTTGAAGAAGTTCCAGCTGGAAAAAATCGTATTGTAACTGTAAAAGGTAATACAGACGGAGCACAGTTGCGTGCTATTGTTGATGTTGAAGCTGGAAAAACTAATTCAGTTCAAGTAACATGGGCAACTACTGCTTTAGGTAATGTATTCCATTACTTAAATAAAAAAGGAACAGACATTAGAGAAATATCTGATATTTCTGCAATTGAAACAGCTATCAAATCTGCAGGTAGTGTTCATGCTGTTCTTGTAGATGCAGAAAAAATTGCTGCAGATTATCCTAATCTTTCAACTGGTTATGTTTTAGAAACTGGTGTAGTTGAAGTAGATGCTGCAGGTGTAACTGGTTATTCTGTACAGGTAACTGATCCTGCATCAAATGTGTATAAAATTACAGCAGATGGTAAAAAAGAAATTTCTGCTTATCCTGGAGAATGGAAATTAAAAGTATTTGATGCATCTACTGCTCAAGTAGAAGAAAAAACAGTAAAAGTTCAAGCTGGATTAACAACTAGCGTTTCAATTACAAAAGGTGGAAAAGCTCCAGATGATGCGATTGTAGTTTATGTTCCTAAAAACAATGCTGGTGGATATAATCATATTTGGGCTTGGACAGATTCTAAAAACTATACTGGTGGAACATGGCCAGGGGTAAAAATGGATACCGTTGGTTCAGATTATGTTTACACAATAGAAACAACTTCATGTAATGTAATTCTTAATATTGGTAGTAATGCAAGTCAAACTGGGACTATTGAGATTACTTCTGCTGGTTGTTACAAATGGAATGGTTCAAGCTTTGATAAATTTGTTCCAGAAGGAAACGGTGAAGTAGTTGTAACTGTTAATAATCCAAAAGAACCTGGTAGTAGCTTAAAGATTTATGTATCAGCTGATTCAGCTCCAACACTTTGGGTACATGATGAGGGTGGACATCCTATTTCAGAAAATATGGGTGAAGTATGGCCTGGCGATACAATGAAACCAGCTACAGGAATGAATGATAGTACTGGTTGGTATATGAAAGAAATTCCTGAAGAATTTGTTTCTGGTTCAGCAATTAATATTCATGTTGGTGGTGACGCTGAAATTAAAACAGGAAAAACATCTACTTTCTGGTATGATGCAAAAGGTGTTGCTGGTACAGCTGGTGAATATCATAATACTGACCCTTCAAAAGCTAAAGATCCAGAAGCTCCTACAATTTCAATTACTCCTGCTACAGGAAAAGAAGTTGCTGCAAATGGTTCAATTTCTGTAAACGTATTTGATGGTTATACACAGATTACTGCATTAAATGTTACAATTTCTGGTGCAGTTTCAAAAACATATGGTATTTCTGATTTTAATAATGGAACATTAAATATTAGTGTTTCATCATTAGGATTAAAAGCGGGTGATTCAATATCAGTAAATGCAACTGTAACAAATACTGTAGGTACAGATAGTGATTCTTCATCAATTAAAGTAAAAGAAGCATCAACAGACTTCTTTACTTGGGATAATGTAAACGCATACTTCGTTCTTACAGACCGTTTTGCTAATGGTAATTCTTCTAATGACCATTCATACTATAGAAAGAATGGATTAAGTGGTGATGAAAATGTAGCTACATTCCATGGTGGAGATATTAAAGGTCTTACACAGAATATGGACTATTTCAAAAAGCTTGGTATCAACGCTATTTGGATTACAGCTCCATATGAACAAGCTCATGGTTGGGTATCTGGTAAAGGACATAAATTCCCACATTATGCATTCCATGGATATTACACACTTGACTGGACATTTATGGATAGAAATATGGGTACAATTGATGAATTCCGCGAATTTGTTCAAGCATGTCATGCAAATGGTATCCGTGTTATTATGGACGTTGTTATTAACCACGTTGGATATAACAACACAGAAGATATGATTACATATAATCACGGTGGAACAAGTATTAAGGAACATGGCTGGCTGGCTAAGACAAGTGCTTGTGGTGGTAAAGATTGTGCTTTGGGTGGTAATAACTGTTGGTTCGCAAATTATACTACACAATGGGACAATAGTCTTTGGGATACTAAATGGTGGGGTCGTTGGGCTCGTTCATTTGGTCACGCATCTGGTAGCGAATACGGTGGATCTTGTGGTGGATTACCTGATGTAAAATCTGAAGATCCAGATAAAAATATTGATATTGCTCCAGTTCTTAAAACTAAATGGGCTGCTGAAAATAATCCTTCTTACGATGATTGGCGTGTTCCTGCTGTAGCTAATGTAGACTGGTGGGGAAAAACTGGTGACTGGCGTACTAAGCAAACTGCTAGAATTGTAGAATATCAAGCAGTATGGTTGTCTGCATGGGTTCGTGAATTTGGTATTGACGGATTCCGTTGTGATACAGCAAAACATGTTGAACCTCAGTATTGGGGAATGTTGAAAGACGCTTGTACAGATGCATTAAAGAAATGGCGTGCAGACCCAAGTAAAGTAGATAATTCCGGTGCAAAAGACTGGGATGAAGCATTCTGGATGACTGGAGAATGTTGGGGATGGACTGCAACTGGTGGTGGTGGAGAATACTACAACCAAGGTAAGTTTGACTCAATGGTTAACTTTAGTTTTAATGGTGGAAATAGCTGGGATGGAAATTACAGACAAAATTATCCAAAATCAGATTCATGGGGTGGATATTTGAACATCAATAATAATGGTGACTCTGATAAAAACGGAAACCGTGATAATGTACTTACATATATTTCTAGCCATGATACAGGTTTGACTCGTGTTGGTGATCAGTATGAAGTAGGAACAGGTCTTGTTCTTCTTCCTGGTGGAGTTCAGATTTATTACGGTGATGAATCATATCGTGAAAAAGCTTATGTAGGTTGTGGTGACGGTGATATGATGACTCGCGGTGATATGAACCTTTCACAGGCAAAAACTTCTGCTCTTACAGCTCACTGGGGTAAAGTAGGTAACTTCCGTAAGTATAATCCTGCTGTAGGTGCTGGTAAAGGTTCTGCAACAAAACGTAGTTATTCTGGTCCTGCAGGTGATAACAAAGTTGCTATTGGAGTTAATGGCGCTTCTGTTGATGTAAGCGGATTATTCGACGATGGTACACCAGTTTATAACTGGTACGACGGTAAATCTGCTACAGTAAGCGGTGGAAAAGTAACATTTACTGGTGGTTCTATGAAACAGCCAATTCTTGTTTCTGATAGAAACCCAGCTGAATGTGGTGTAACATTCTAATTTTGATATTATCAAAATAATTTAATAACGAGGGTTGTTCTAAGGAATCTTGGAGCAACCCTTTTTTTATTTTGTTGCATTATATGGATTTCGTGTAATAATTATAATTAGGTCAAAATATACACAAAAAATAGAGTGGTAGAAAAATGAAAAAATTATTCTTTTTAATGAGTGTTCTTTCATTTGTTTTATTTGCTTCTTGTAATGATTTATTAATAGAAGAAAATAAGAGTGTGATTAATGAAAGCAAAGATGGATATGGTTCGTTGGTGATTTATAATAGTGAACCAACTGCAAAAAAATTGGAAATTGATTCCATTAAATTTGCTAATGCAAAAGTTACAGGTAAAGGAATTGGTGTTGGTTTAGAACCTTTTACTAATGGTATTACAGTTAAAAATGGCGCAGGTAAATTAGAAATTAATGATATTCCTGTTGGTAAAAATCGTATTGTAACAGTTCAGGCATTAGATAATTCTAAAAATGCAATTTACGGAATTCAGATTCGTGCTGTTGTAGATATTAATCCTGGTCCAAATGAAGTTGTTGTAAATTGGGATACAACTGCCCTTGGAAATGTGTTTGCTGCATTAAATGACGAAGATGTAGATGTTTCTACTATTGATGTAGCAGAAATTGAAAAAGTTATTTCAAAATCAGTTCATTCTTCATTGATTGATACAAATAAAATTGTTGAAGATTATAAGAATAAATCATTAAAATCTGCTTCTGATTATATTATGTCTGTATCAGGATTAAATCTAACTTGTAATAAAGGAAACTACAAAGTGCAAGTTTGTGACCCTGCATCAGAAGTAATGTCTGTTTCAACTGGTTCTTGTGAAATTACAGGTATTGTTCCTGGTACATGGAAAGTAAAACTTTTAGATTCATCTGATAAAGTTGTAAATGAATCAAGTGTAGTCTTTAAAGCTGGGGAAACTGCTAAAGTTTCTTTTGAAACTATCACTGATAAGATTGTTCTTCATGCTTATGATTGGACTCATTGTTATGCATGGACTGGTTCATCTAATGCATTACTTGGTCAGTGGCCTGGAAAAGCAATGACAAAAGAAGGTACTTCAAAGTGGTATGGAATTACTTTGGATGTAACTAGTGTAAATATTGTATTTAATAATAATGGAAATGGTCAAACTGATGACCTTTCGATAAAAGAAGCTGGTGAATATTGGTATAAAAACAAGCAATGGTATGACTATAATCCTGATGATACAGAAAGTCCTGTAGTTGCATGGAATGAACCAAGTGCAAATTCTATGCTCAGCAATGTTGTTACACTTTCTGTTATTGCAAGTGATAATGTTGGTATTTCAAAAATTGAATTCTATCTTGATGGAACTAAATTGATTGCAACTGCAGAAAATGGTGCTACTTCAATTTCTTGGGATTCTGCAAATGCTGCTAATGGAACTCATACATTAAAAGCAATTGCTTATGATGCTGTTGGAAATCATTCAGAAACAGCAAGTGTTACTATTAAAACACAAAACCAAAATAAAGCTCCTGTTGCAAATGCTGGAGGAGATAAAACTGGCGTTGAAGGCGTAAATATCACTTTTGATGGTTCAAAATCAACAGATAATGGTGAAATTGTAAGTTACGCTTGGGATTTTGGCGATGGTAGCACAGGTGTTGGAAAATCTGCAACTCATTCATATTCAAAAGCTGGAACTTATACTGTTAAGCTTGTTGTAACAGATGAAGAAGGATTAACAGGTTCAGCAACAATTTCTGTAAAAATCAATGAAAAAGGTTCCTTTATTCATCGCGACTTCCGCGAAGAAAATGTTTACTTTATGATGACTGACCGTTTTGCTGACGGTGATAAAAATAATAATAATCTTTGGGGTGATGAATATCTTCCTAATGGCGAAAGTGATATGTATAAATTTAGTGAAGATAAATCAGGTATATTAACTTATTATCACGGTGGTGACTTTAAGGGAATTATTAATAACTTGGATTATCTTGTAGATATGGGATTTACTGCGATTTGGATTACTCCAAGTGTAAAACAGCCAGAAGGTCGTTATTTCTATGACGGTTCAAATGGTGGTGATAAATATCAAGCTAGTGCTTTCCATGGATATTGGGGATATGATTTTGACAAAATTGACCCACATCTTCATTCAAGTGGAAAAAATAGCGATGGTTGGGCTGATTATAAAGCATTTATAGATGCATGTCATGCAAAAGGTATTCGTGTTATGCAAGACATTGTTATAAATCACGGAAACCACACTGCAGCTACATCTCCTACAAAATGGGCAAATTATAGTGTTCAAACAATCATGGACGGAAAAGAATGGGCTTGGGCAAAACTTGATCCTTATCATGAACCAGTTCCTGAAGGCGCAACTCCAAGTAAAAACGGATTCTATGCATATTATGGATTTGGTCAATGTGCAGACTTGATTGACTTTGGTCATCTTGGACAAGATGGAAAAGATAGTCGTCACCATTTGATTAATGTTTATAAAAAATTCATTGATGCTGGTGTTGATGCATTCCGTATTGATACAATGGCGTATATTCCAAATGAATTTGCAGGTGAATTTGCAGATGCAATGTACAATCATGCAAAATCTTTAGGAAATGACCATTTCTATATGATTGGTGAAGCTTGGTGTGGACGTTATGATGCTGTTGCTCGCCATTCAAAGGATAAAACAGATTCTTTGCACATGCTTGATATGCATTTAAGTTGTCTTGATTACCCAGGAGAAATGAGTAAGGTATTCAGAGGTGATTCTTATGCGATTTTTGAAAATGTAATTGCTAGTGATGCTAACTGGGGAACTGATGGAGAAGAACATACAAAAACAGCTATGTTCGTAGATAACCATGACTGTTTCCGTTGTAATGGAATCTTTACAGAAGCTCAGTATAAAAATGCTTTGAATTACATTTACTTATTCCGTGGTGTTCCTGTTGTTTACTACGGAACAGAAGCAATGTATTCATGGAGTGGGGCACACGCTTCTACAAATAAAGACGATATTGTTTCAAGATGGATGCTTGGTGATCAAGGTATTAATTATGTTAAACAGAACAAACCTACAATGTACAAACACTTGAAGGCATTAAATACAATTCGTTCTGCAAGCCCTTGTATTCAAAAAGGTGTTCAGAAAAATATTGTAATGAAAGGTGATCAGGCTGCATTTACAAGAACTTATGAAGGAAAGACTGCTTATGTAGCAATTAGTAAAGG
>JAEIGA010006176.1_pt1 | contig 18236 bp, 9 predicted proteins | sample 9270691 | NCBI WGS metagenome assembly JAEIGA01 (sample SAMN17057246, study PRJNA624740) | gut metagenome | biome: biome; isolation source: fecal sample | host: Bos grunniens | place: China: Xizang | collected 2019
CCTTTTTTCGTTTCATAGATACTGTATATAAAAGAGGCATTTTGCGACATAGAGCCGGATACTAATAATCGGCTTTCTAAAAACACGAAAATCAGGAGATCAAATGAGAATTCTGTACGGAATAATTCTTGCGGCGGCGCTTTGTTCGGGAATGACGCTTTGCGCGATGAACCACAATCTGCCTTGGGCCTGGAGCAACCCGCCGCGCTGTTCGACGCCGCAAACGCCGCTGTTCGCCTTCTTCAACCGGGAGAACGCCGATTTTATGTTTAGAAACGGAGGCGACAGGATCGAAGTGTGGTGCCAGGCCGCGGTGAGAACGGGAAGCGGACTTTCCTGGACGCTCCACCATAATCAGATCGTCAAACCGTTCTGCGGCGGAACTGCGGAGACCCTTCCCGGGAATCTCTTCCGCATCGAAATCAAAACGGCAGATCTTAAGCCGGGATTCTATGATATCCGCGTCAAACTCGAAGGACTCGGTTACGATAAAATCGCTCTTCTGCACAACCCGCAAACAGGCAAAGCCGACCTTGAGCCGCCGGTCGGTGTCTGCACATTCGGCTGGAATCCCGACAAAATGCCGCTCGTGGACGAAACGGTATACCGCCCGGCGGATTTCGAGCTCTTCTGGGCAAAGGCGATGGAAGAATACCGCGCCGTTCAGCTCGACTTGAAAGTTGAAGACCAGCCGCGGGTTTACAAGCGCGAAGAAATCGACCGGTACAACCTTGAAAGCGCCTGTCTGCCGCCGAACTTCGATCCTGACGGGGTGAAATCCGAGGAAGTCATCTCTTACAAGGTGAGTTTTGCTGGCCCTGACGGAGGGCGCGTCTACGCATGGGTGGCGCGACCTTTAAAAAACGGCGCGTATCCCGCGCTAATAGTCTATCCCGGCGCGGGAACTGGTCCAAGGCCGCGTCCCCTCGACCACGCCCGGCACGGCTATGTCGCCATGGATATACAGGTCCACGGCCATGACGTGGAATGCGACGACTCGATTAGATATCCATGGTACAACGCACCGGAAGAATCCTACTCCTCGCAGATATCATCGCTCAAAGACCTGGTCTGGTACAACCTTTACCGCCGCGCGCTTCGGGCGGTGGACGCGGTTGCGGCGCTCCCCTGCGTCGACACGAACCGCATCGCCGTATGCGGCGGCAGCCAGGGCGGCCGACTTTCAATTATCGTCGCGTCGCTCGACTCTCGGATCAAAGCAGCCGTCCCGTGCATCGTCAATTCACCGAACATGCCGCACCTCTACTGGACAAGCCGGTGCAACGGATTTAGGAAATGGTGGGGCAATGCGGCGGTAGCGGCCCCGCTTAACGAAGCGTCGGACGGTACCGAAAGCTACGGTTGCTTTAATCCCGCCGCAACACCGGAATTGCGTACGCTCGCATATCTCGACCCTCTCAACTTCGCGCCGTTCGCGAAATGCCCCGCCTATTTCAACGGAGGGCTTGTCGATCCTGTTTCACCCGCCTACTCCACCTACGCCGCCTACCTGCGCTGGGGCGGGAAAGACAAAACCTTCACTGCGGTACCCAATCACGGACACGACTGGTGGGCGGCGTTCGACCGTAACGCATACCGCTGGCTTGAAAAAACCCTCAACAGGCAGTCCAAATGAAAATCCCTTTCAGAACCGTCATCGCAACGGCAATACTGTCGTTGAACTCAGCAAGCGCGGAGGACTTCACCCGCTGGGTCGATCCGTTCATCGGAACGATCGACGAAGGCAACTGCTTTCCCGGTCCCTGCCGACCTTTCGGCATGGTACAGCCGAGCCCCGACACCGGCGGCAAGGTTCACTGCAGCGGCTATAAATTCACGAACACTACCGTCAGAGGCTTCTCGCAGACGCACTTGAACGGTACCGGATGCCCGGCCATGGGGGATATCGCAATTCTGCCGCTTACAGACGCCAAGTTCAGAATTGACGGCTGTAAGCAGGAAGTCAGGATGGACAAGTCGAGCGAGACGGCCGAGCTCGGGTACTATGCCGTTACGCTGGCGAACGACGTCAAATGCGAAGCGACGGCAACGAAACGCGTAGCCTTGTGGCGTTTTACATGGCCAAAGGATACTCCGCGGATCATATACGCCGATGCCGCCGCGATGCTGATGCAGCCTTGGAACGCGAAACTCGGCGCAACGGTGCCGGATTCGTCATTTTCCCTTGGTTCATCAGATAAGACGATTCTCGGATACAAAAAAGCTCTTGGCTGGACACCCTACAAACTCTTCTACAAAATCGAATTCTCGGAGCCGTGGGCGAAGATCGAACGGCTTGCGAGCGACCCGTTCCAGGGCAAAGGTGACCGGTGGATCATCCGTTTTAACGCAGAGACGCAGCATAGCGGAGAAGATTCCCTGGAAGTGCGCATCGCACTTTCAACCGTCTCTGAAGCCGGTGCGGAGGCGAATATGAAAGCCGAAACGGACGGACGCTCTTTCGACGACATCAGGTCTGAATGCCGCAGGGAATGGAACGAACTTCTTTCCCGCGCACAACTCGTGAAAGGCTCCGACGAAGAGAAAAAGAACTGGTACACCGCCCTTTACCGTCTCTTCATCCAGCCGAACGTCCAAAGCGACGCAGACGGAAAGTACAGAGGTGCGGACGACGCGATTCATACGGCGAAGCGCGGACACTATTCGACATTTTCCCTTTGGGACACCTTCCGCGCGGCCCATCCGCTCTATACGATTCTCGTTCCGGAACGTGTGCCGGATTTTGTCGATTCGCTCGTGGCCTTCGGACGGGAGCACGGACACCTTCCGATGTGGACGATGTGGAACGGCGAGACCCACGACATGATCGGAATACATTCCATCCCCGTCATAGCCGATGCCTGGAAAAAGGGGTTGGCGCGAAACGGGAAGCGGGATGCGGATGACCTGTTGACGCTGATGGTGCAGTCGATGATCGGCAACGACGGGGAGAACCCGAAAAACTGCTGGAACGCCTATTGGGAAAACGGCTACATCCCGTACTTTGCGGGTGCGTTCGACAAACTCGTGCCGAAAGGAGAAAGCGTTTCGACCACGCTGGAACTTGCCTACGACTGGTGGTGCATCGCCGACTACGCAAGAGCGATCGGCGACAGGCGAAGCGCGGAAAAGGCGCAGAGATGGGCAGAGTGCTGGAAAAACGTATTCGACCGCAAAACCGGTTTCGCGCGTCCCCGCGCCCCGAAGACATCCGGTGGCATCTGGCGTGAACCGTTCGATCCGGCCAATCCACATGCCGACGGCAACTTCTGGAGCGATTTCACCGAAGCGAATTCATGGATATACACATGGCATGTCTTCCAAGATCCGCAGGGACTTGCGGAAGCTCTCGGCGGTCGACAGAAAGCGCTCGCGAAGCTGGACGCGTTTTTTGCGACAATGCCGATTCGGACAAGCGGCAACCCTGACACGGAAGGACTCACCGCCGAAGGCAAGCTTCGCCGCGGGCAGATCGGCCAGTACTGGCACGGTAATGAACCGAGCCACCATATCGCTTACCTCTACACCCTCTGGGGACGGCGCGACAAGTCCGCCGCGATCATCGGCAGACTCTGCCGCGAGTCCTATCTGCCGAAACCGGAAGGCCTTTGCGGAAACGACGACTGCGGGCAGATGAGCGCATGGTACCTCTTTTCAATGATGGGATTCTACCCTGTCAATCCATGCGGCGACGGATATGTGTTCGGCGAGGCGCAGCCGGAAGAAATCAGACTGAAGACCGGAAACGGCACGTTCAGAATTCTATCCGGACAAGGCGCGTCAAGGGAAGGCGGAATATTCTTGAACGGCCGTGCCGTAAGCGGCGCGAGGATTTCGCACGACGACATCATGCGCGGCGGGACGCTGCTGTTCGAAAAATGACGTTCAGAACTCGAACCGTCCCCATTTGGACGGATCGACGCGCGTTTCGGAAGGAATGTCCGAAACCTCCTGACCGCCGTCATCGAACAGATACTGCCGCCGGACGACACGCGTTCCAGTAGCGTCGCCGAAGATGACTCCCGCATCGGCCCGGCGCACTCCGCCCTTGAACGGCTCCCGCTCGCCGAGAGACCTCCACGGTATATCGACCCGAACGCGGTAACCGCCGTCGCGCCGTTCGACGGCAACGTTAGCGTCGTCGACTTCCTCAACGCGGGCGACCGCCACACGCCCGACGGGAGATGCGAAAATCATCGGTTCCCCTTCAGCAGAAGGATCGACGAACACATACCGCATCACCGCCGTGCGGCCGCCTAAAGGCGCGATGACCAGACGCATATCCCCCGCGACCGCCGCTGTACGCCCGGGATCCGCATCGGGATTTCCTTCCCAGCGGAAATCGAGCGCGTCTCCCGAATGGAACAATGTCGCAGCCGACTCGCCGCCGTTTTCAAAAGGCGTTGAATCATCGACGTCGTAATGAAGCGTAAGCGTCGACTCGCTCCAGCCGAGCGTAAAACGCGCGACAGGCTCCTGCAGCGGAAACACATATTCCGCAAGCTTCCACCAGGCATGACCGAGGCCGAAACCGGCGGCCTTTACCGTACGCGCGGGACCGCGCGACGAGAGCGGAACTTCCGAAAGCGGCGGAGCTTTCTCTAAAAGACGAATTCCACCGCCCTTCAGCCGCGATACGCTTTCCGTTCCGTCAAGGGCGCAAATATTGAGAGAATCCTTTCCTACGATGAGATGCGGCCTACCCCGGACATCTCCGAACCAGCCGTAAAAGCACTCGTCCGAAAGCGAATTATCCGAAAAAACCATACCCCGGCGGGCTGCAGGCAGATTCTGCGTCGCTGGCCTTAGGCGCATATCGCCGAAAAGTTCCGTAACAAAGAGTCCGTCGAGAGTAAAGAGGTAGCGCGTCCCCTTATTGCCGTTCAAAATCATCAATCCGCCCGCCGCCTCGCTGAAACCTTCGATGCCGAGCGTATGGCGAAGCTCTCCGCGCCGTGGAACGGGAGAATTGTGCGTATTTGACGGATACGGATTCGGATACGACCACAGCACGCGCTTCCCGTCTCTTGAAACAGCGCCGAACAGATTGTCCGGGGAGCCTTGGTCGCCACAGCCGCCGCGGTTAATTATGAACGCGCCCGCGTCAGGCGACATCGACAGCGAGCAGACATTCGCGAATGCAGGCGGAAGCGCAACCACATCGGCGCGCTCAAAATCGTAACGCCCGTCGGCATCAGGCGTTAGAACCGCCAGCGCTTTGCGGTCTTTAGTCTGAAGCACGATCTCCATGTCGGGTCCGAGCCGCATCGACCATTCAGATCCGTAGCGGTACTTGTCGGAAAAAGTTTGAGTTCCGTCCTGCCAAAGAAAGACGCCGCGCTCGAATACGCGCCCGGCCTCATCAGGACGTTTGTCGGCGCCGAAAATTACGCGCGGCTTTACTTTATCACCGCTCAACTCGCCGATAAAAGTCGATTCCCGGCAAGGCCCGTCATCGGAAACCATGTACGTCCGCCCCTTGAACTCACGCACGGTAGACGGTCCCGGGAGCGCCCAGTCGCTGTTCTTTCTCGTCGGCAGCGGCAATTCGGGATGAGTGTCGGGATCGAAAAGGATGGCATCCAGCTTCCCGGCTGAAAGATCGGATTCAAGGCGGAAGCGCATCCCGCCATAGTAGGCGTACGCTCCCCGCGCATCGATCGAACCGCCGCCGCCGTAATAGGGCGTTCCTACGTAATCGCGCACCAGTCTGCCCTCGCGTGTCCAGACGCTCACGCGCTTGGGCAAAAAGCTGTTTTCGCACACCCATACATTACCGCGCGCGTCGACAACCACATCGACGGGATTGCCCATCGCCTGCGGATCGTAAGCCCCTTCCCGTCGCCCGCCGGGTTTTCCGATCCGTCGCAAAAAGCGCCCGTCGGGAGCGTAGACCTTAACGCACTGTTCGGAGCGGTTTGTATCACAGCGGTAAAGATTGCCGTCCGCGTCCGTAGCGACGCCGTGAAGAATCTTTGTCGACGGCCGCCGGACAAGCGCCTCAACGCTTTTCAGCGGCGCATCATGACTCCACAATCCGTCCTTTCGGTTGAAATAGGAAACACGGCGCTTATCGTCGAATGCGACGGCGATATGATCCGTGGTCAGAAAAACTCCGCGAATACCGGAGAAATCGACTGAGTTTTCTCGGACAAGCGCCGAGTCATGCTGGATATGGCGATCTCTCACCTCCTTCGGCAGCGGCACCCAACGATAGTTCTTAATATCGAAAAGATTGACTCCCATCCGCTCGCCCATCCAGAAACCTTCGCCAGCGGTGTAAAGAATGTCGCCGTCGGTGCACATCGCATGCGCACCGGAAAGGCCGAGCCAAAGCGTTCCCCATATCTTGTTCCCATCCAAGTCGCACTGAATGATCGCATCTCCGGCCTCCGCCGTCTTGCACCCGATATAGACGTGACTGTCGTCGGCGTAAAGGCACCACGGCGCCGTGTGATCGGATAACCAGCCGCCCGCACCGCTCGCGCGCAGATTCCAGCCGCCGGGACGTGTATGGATTTTCCACGGCGTTGAACCGGGAGAATAGAATGATCCCAGCCAGGCAGCGCTGATTTTACCGTGAAAAATCCCGCGCCAGCGGTATTCGCCCGGAGGCAGCGGCTCACCTCTGTCGTCGCGGCCGTCCCATGTTTCCACAATACGACCCTCGCCGCGATGAGCATCGGAGACGAGATTGCGCACACGGCGACCTGCGGCATCTTCGACGACAATCGAAACGTTGCCTTCCTTAGGCAGAACATATTCAAAGCTCGCCGCCTTAACCGATGCGAAAGCGAGCGACACCGCTATAAGTGATAGATTTTTCATGGCCTTCATGGAACAATCTGCAAAGCGGAAGCCGGATCCTGAAGTGAAAACTCTTTCCAAGCGCCCGGACGGAGACGCGATTCCGTCGGAGCATCGTCGACCATCGACGTTGCGGAAGATTCGGGGTTGTATAAATACACTCTGCGAACGCTCTGAACGCCGCGACCGCCCTCGCCGGAGAAAAGCGCCTGCACGTCCCCGTAGACGCCCCGAGCGAAATCCAGCTCGAAAAACGCTTCAGGAACCGTTATTTCCGCCGTATAACCCAAGCCGTCGCCATCGCGCGCAAAAACCACCGCGGCACCGGGGACTTCGCCGACAAACTCGAACTCGGCGCGCCCTCCCGCAGGCGTGGCATACTCCTGCGGAAGATGCGCGACATCGCTGAACGGCTTTAGAGCGACAACGCGATCGCCCCCGTTGAAACGCGCCGCCAGAATACGCGTATAGCCGACACGGCGTACGGTTCCATGGCGGGCAGGAAGTTCCGAAGACTCGGTGCCGGGTCCCACTTCAAACCCGACCGCATCGCCACCCTTGAAAATCCCGTTGGCGCGCGTTGCGATGTTGACCAGCGGCGAATCATCCTTCACATGCGCTCGGAAAACAACATTCCCGCCGCACCGCGCAATTGAAACCCCGTCTATCGGCTTGGGCTTCTTTCCGGGAAATGCAAGCGGCTGCACAGCGTCAAGGCGAACCCTGCCTTCCGTACGCCATTCACCGCGCACCCTCCCTTTCTCAAAGCCCGTCACGCGGAAAGTATGCCCCGCGTTATACGCCCAAACTTCATCGCGCGCGGGAAAATATCGAATGCGCCCGGAAAAGTCTTCGCCGCCGAACGAATAGGGAATGCCGCGACCGGGGAAACCCGGCGGATCGAACAGAGAATCGACGAAGAACCCGTCCGCCGTATAAACGGTGAAAACACCCCACTCGCTGGCCGCGACCGTATAATCGTCGCCGATCATGCCGGCATGGCACCAGTGATGCAGAATCTCGCCGGGCTTCAATCCCCCGACGGCCTTGCGGCCTGCTCGCCACACGAGAGAGCCGTTTTTATCGTATTTAGTCAGCAGTACCGCCCCCACGTTCGACGTATGCCCCATTCCCTGACGCATATATTTCGTATATTCCTTCGTCACATAATCCGGGGAATATGCGACGGACGCGTAGAAGTTCCCGAACGAATCGCGCCGAAGCCCCACGAGACCTTCGCGCCACCCGCAAAAGAGACTCTTTCCCCCCGGAATGATCTCGGGGATTGCCAGATACGCCGCGGCGATGTCCCATTGCGGAACGCCTGCGGACGAAAAACCGCGGCAGGGAACGGCAAAGACGAAATTGTCGAGCGTCAGAACATACAGCGTTCCGTCCGAGCCCATGTGGAGCGCGCCGCAGGTATGCGCAAGCTTGAACCTGCGCCCCGCGACGGCGCAGGTACGGACCACTTCCGACACGCCGATGCGTCCGTCGCCGTCCGAATCCATCCACAATTCCAGCGTATCGCTCTTCGCGTCTTCTGGATTTTCCCCGCACAGCAGCGAGCCCACTGGACGCATCGCGTCGCCGTCGACGAGACATATCGTCATGGGATGCGAAGGACGATCATGATCGGACGTCGCGTCGGGAACGAAATATTTGCGGCCGTTTGAAGCTTTGACAATTACCGGCATCGTCATCGTGCTCATCACTGAACCGAACTCCGCAAGTCCTTCGCCGGGAAAATCCCACACCGCATCGGGCGTACCGATGCCGCCGCCGTCCGGAAGACGCGCGCGGGCGAAGGAATCCGGGCCGGAAAGCGAATAGTACTGCAGAAGCGGATCGTCGCAGTCGGGAACATTAGACGGCGAGTAGGACGTATAGCCGTAGAACCGTCCGCGCACGGCTCCGGTGGAAATGTCGAACACGCTGACTATTTTGGGAGACGACGCCTCGGTAACGATCAATGCGCCGGTTATATCCGTAGCGACGCCAAACGGCATAAGAAATGAGGACTCGTCGATCTTTCCGCTCCGTACGCGCCCGCCAGTCCGACCGAGAGTGCGAAGAAGACGCCCGTCGGACGAAAAAGTCTTCACCTGCTGGCTTGAGCCGAGATCGGAAACGTGCAACCGCCCGGCAGAGTCCAACGCCACATCATAAGGCGCGCATAAGCCGCCATGAACGACGGTGCGCGGCGATCCGCCGGAGCAGGGAATCGCAACAACCGATCCTCCTCGCAGGTCATCGCAAATTCGGGCGACATAAAGAATATCTCCGACGCAGCATATCCCGCGCGGCTTCGGACAGGTGACCGAACGCTTTTCGGCCCCGGTGAGCGCGTCAAGGACAAGAATCCGTCCCCCCGTATAGTCGGAAACGAACACGTCGCCACCCCTAACGGCGATGCCAGCGCAGTTGAAGGCGTACTCGGAACGGATCGCGCTATCGGGCGGCAACCGGGGCGCGGCATGATCGACGGCGATATCGACGTCTCCCCGTCCGCAGGGGAAAAGCTCGAAATCGCCGGTTGCGGCGTCGAGCCGCACGAGTTTCACGGCGGCGTTCCCTGGCTCACGGCGCTCATAGACCAGATAAACCTTTCCGTCGGCGGCGGCTATGCAGGAATAATTCCCCCATCCGTCGACGACAAAAGGCATCGTGCGCCAGAGCACTTTTCCGTTGAAATCCGTTTTGACGATTCCGCGACCCGACTCGTTCTTGTGCCAGACGAAATATCGGCCGGTAGAGTCGCATGCGACATCAACGACGGGGCCGTGATCGCCGCCCCAGCCGCCGGTGCCGCCGCGCGTATCGTACGGCGGCGTTCCGCAAGTGCCGACGGTTCCAAAGTATTTTACATCTATTCCGTCATGGGCATAGGCGCCCCACCGGTATTCGCGACCGGTCGCGCACGGAAATCCCAGAGCGTCCCGCCCGTCCCAATACGCTTTGACCAGACCGGAGTCGCGCCATTCGCCGCCCATGAGTTCCCGTACGACACCGCCTTTTTCGTCAAATATGTTGACCGACACTTTGGCGCGTCTGGGAAGATTGAACGATATCTCCGTCCAGCCTGCCGTATCGACGGCATTCTCGTTGCGGGCGGCTGCGGCAATCGAGGCGAATGTTTCCCTGCCCCGCGCAAGACCGCCCTTCTCTTCAAACCGGATCCGCCCCCATTTGTCGATATTCATGAACGCAAACCCGCCTGGATCCTGGCGATAGACGGTCGCGGTGTAATACCCGTCGGTTCCGGGCATCCATTTTATATCGACGACGGCCGGCATCATCTCTCCGCCGGCGAACGGACAGCGCCCGTCGGCGACACCGAGCGCAGACCACGGAACGCGGGATTCAATCGTAAGCGTACGGGGTCCTACAGATGTTTTGACCGCCGAACCCGCGGGATGAAGAATATTTTCACAATCAAACATCGCCCCCGGGGTGACATAAAGATTGTCGGACCCGTCTCGGGTGTTGCGCCAGAGATTGATGCAGGTGACCGCGGGATTCGCCTTCAGCCGCTGGTCGGTACGCTGCGGCAGCGGATACGGCAGAGAACGGTCGGTCGAAAGACGCACCTGAATGAGATCCCCGCGCCAGTAGCGGTCCTGCGGACGGTTTTCGTTCGTCGCTTCATGGTCGTATAGCGCCATTTCCGCCGCGATATACAGGTTGGTTACATCATACATGAAATAAACTGCAGCGTTCTGCTTGTCCGCCAATTCGGCGGCATTCCAGCAGAGTACGGCTCCGGAACGGTCCCAATCATCCAGTTTTCCGTCGATAACGATCTGCGATCCGTCCTTTACCGGAAGAGCGGAAGCGATTCCGTCGATACAGGTAGTACCGGCGAAAGCGAAAATATCCATCAACATACAAACGGCCAGCGAAACCGGCAGTCTCATGCTGCGTACGGTAAATTCAATTTCTGACATACCATCCTTTCTGCGACGCTAAGAATCAGATCAATCGGGAATTCCACCTGCGGACTGCCTCACTTGCGGGAATTGAACACTATCGCAAGCGAAGCCGGTATGGCGACTAAAAGCGAAAATGCAACCGCTCCCGCCGCGCCTTCGAATATCACGGCCCACGGCACCGCGAAATTCGCAGGAAGTCCCCAGTTCGCCATCCCAGCCCTTGTCGCGGCGGTGAAAAGCCATCCTGCAAGCGCCCCTAGGGGAAATCCAGCCGCAATCGCCAAGAGCGCCGTCGCGAGCGCCTCCCATGCAAGCTTCATCGCCAGCTGAAGCCGCGTCGCGCCTACAGCGTAAAGCACCCTAAACTCGTATCTGCGCTGCTCGGCGGATGCGGTAAGCATCGCGACAAACCCCAGCGCCACAACCGCGATGAAGATGAACGGCACCCTGGCCATCGAGCCGATGATATCGACGCCGTGCGCAAGCGTCCCGTCGGCGATTTCGTCTCTCGCATGAAGCCGCACCGTATTCGCGCCCGCGCCGACCGCCGCGTCGCCCAACGCCGCGACGATCGATTTCTCCACCTCTCTGCCGGCGGCGAAAACGCCGTGACGCGCCAAAAACTCCGGCTCGTAGTCGAGCCACAGGTGCGTCATCTTCACCATCGGCGCAGGCCGCGCGTCGCACTGCTCGACCGTATCGAACGAAACGAAAACCGGCCCGTCGGTATTGACCGGTTTACGGTTGAGTCCGCGGACGAGGCCCCGGCTCGTCACCATGTGCCAGTTGAGATCGACGATCCCTGATACCTTGAGCCCGACCGGAACCCCTCCCGCATCCACCGTCATCATATCGCCGAGTTTGAGATTTCTCGCCCGCGCCATCATTTCGGTGATAATGCAGCCTTCACCGGAACGAACCGCCTTCTCGGCCTGAACTCTGTCGCCGGCGACGAACCTGAAATCAGGCAGCCAGTCGCTGCCGAGCAAAAGCGCATTGCGATAGTTTCCGCCTCGCCCGCCGCCGCGGGAGCGCATCTTAGCAGGCTCTCCGTTTCCGCCGCGCTTCATTTCCTCACGGGGTAGGAAATCCACCTGAAGCGGAGCGAGCTCGTGGATCTTCTCCACCCCTTTCACCTTTCCCCGCAGCTTTTCGATATCGAAACTGGAAACCCCTCCCGGCAGGATCGAAACGATGGCGTCCGGCCACTCGGGCGACGGGATGAATGCGCTCATCAGCGACGAGCCCCACACTTCAACCGCGACAAACGCGCCGAAGCCGCACGCGAATGAAATGAGCATTCCAAGCCTGCGCTTCGTCGGCATACGGTTGGATGCTGCTTCAAGCGGCCTTACCGAAAGCGCTTTCTTGAGCGCCAGGACAACGGCAAATGCGCCTACAGCCGGAGCCGCCAACGCAGAACCGACGATTGACGTAGCGGAAACCGCCATTCCCGCCGGATACGCGGCGGCATCGCACTTGACATAAACCCAAAGCGCGGCGAGAGCGCCGAGCGAGCCGACAACAAATCCCGCCGCGATCAAGGCGAAAGATTCAGCCGCAATCATGCTGACAACTCCGCCGCGGGTCATCCCTACAGTCCTTAGAATCGCGATTTCGCGTCTCCGAGATTCGATCGACAGCAGAAGCGAATTGAGCAGCAGACAAAGCGCAGTGAGTGCCGCCGCCCATACGAGCAGCACCTTGGCGCGGTCGAAATTGCGCTCGGCGTCGCTCTTAAATCCGGGCGCGAGCTCTTCGGCGCTTCTCGGCTGCCAAGGCCGCCAATCCTCGGCGATGCGCGATGAAAGTTCACGGCTCACAAACATGTTCGGATAGCCGTTGAGCGGCCGGTCCCAGTCCTTGACTGCTGCGAGACGGACCTTGTAGGCGTTTCTGCGCCCGACCAGCGTAAGTTCGGAGCCGATCTCAGGAACAGGCAGCCGGCGCGCGGCGAAAAGCGCCTTGGTGACAACGACTCCATCACCTTCGATTTTTTCATCGACCGCAGCCACCGCCCTTAGAGGCGGGCCCTGCATCACGCGTCCGCCCGGACGATGATCGAGCGCAAACGTCGCGACCGGCGCGTCCGGACGCACCTCAACGCTCGCAAGCAGTTTCTCGGCGACCGAAAGCGACTGATGATCGTTTGTCGCCGCGAGCGACTCGATGAACACTACCGCCCCGACGGCGATCGCCGCTCCCGCAACGGCGCATAAATGACGTATCTTCATCCGAACACCTCGAGATAGCGCCGCGAAACGAGCGAAGCGTCGACTTCGGGACGGAAACTTTCAACGATCTTGCCGTCTTTGAGGAAATTGACCTTTTCCGCCGCCGAGGCTACCACCGGATCGTGAGTTACGAGCAGAATGGCGCTTTTCTCGGTGCGGCTTAAGTCCTTAAGGAGTTCGCAGATGCTCTTTGCGGAACTTAAATCGAGATTGCCCGTCGGCTCGTCGGCGAGCACCACCTCGGGCTCGGCGATAAGCGCACGGGCGATGGCGACGCGCTGGCGCTCTCCGCCGGAAAGTAGCCCCGCCTTTTTCGCGGCAGCTCCGGCGATACCGAGCTTTTCCGTCAACGCGGCGAATCTGCTTTCGATTTCGGGCGATATCGCAACTCCGTCAAGCCGAAGCGGCAGCAGCACATTGTCGCGGACGGTTTTCCCGGGAAGAAGATTGAAATCCTGAAAAACCACTCCCACATGACGGCGGCGGAAGCGCGAAAGCATCGAATCACTCATCGTTGTGATATCTTTTCCGCCGATCGACACCGTACCCGACGATGCAGAAATGAGCCCTGCCGCAATATGAAGAAACGTCGATTTGCCGCATCCGCTCGGCCCCATCAGCGCCTCAAACGCGCCTTCGGCAAGCGAAAAATCAAGATTCGTAAGAACATCGCCGCCGTCATAGCCGCGGCAGACCCGGGTCATTTTCAAAGCTTCCATAATGATTCCTCTTTCATAAAATTCAACGAAACCGGACATGGCCGGGTTCACGCGACCGGCGGCCAAGCGTCATCAGAACCTCGGAAGCTTGGCGAGCGAATCGGCCCGCCCTCCCTCGCGGCTGCGCAGCTTCCAGATCCTTCCGTGTTCGGCCCTAAGTTCCCTGAGCCGCCCTTCGTCCCGGCGGTGGCATGCCGCATCGATCAGATTGGCCATATAGACGATCTCCTTCGCCCAATCGTTGCGGTCGGCCCATTTCTCGGCGACAATCCTGCATCCGTGAGCAATCGCTCCGATATCGGCAAGAACCGCGTCGGTAAGCCCGGGATGACGGGAATAGCCATGACCGTTGAGAAGAATGTTGAAAAGCTCGGAGCAATTGGCTTTCACCGCGCCTCCGCGCAGATAAAGCGTCCCCAGCCTGAGCAGCGTGCCGCCGAGCGGAGCGTCCATCAGCGCATCAAGCTCGCGCTCAAGATCCATATTGGCGGCTTTCGCTCCGGAAGCGGCGAAAGCACCGCCCATGACAATGCCGGGGAGCGACGCCGCAAGCGGCTGCCAATGCCCTTCATCGCCCCAATCCGTCACCATAAACCCCGACGCCCCGTGCACGCGCCCTGCCTTCTCCGCCGACTGCATATTCTCGCGCATGTTTTCCACGCGGCCGCCGAGCGAACGCCACGATGAAGTCCCGGGGCAGACGTAGAACTCGAGGCCCGCCGCTTTGAACCGCGCGGCTTCCTCGTCAAACGGATGATTGCCCTCATACCCCCAGTCGAGGGCGATGACATTCTTCGGAATTCGTTCCACGAGCTCTGGATGGCGGAGCACGATATCACCCCAGATCATCGGGCGCTTACCGCGTTTTTCCGCGGCGGCGATGACTTTCAAGGTGAAATCGAGATATTCGCCGGGATCGGAAATCTCAAAAGTCTCGTCGCAGCCGACATTGAAAAGCCCTGAAGAAAAGTTCGGAAGCAGTTCATCGAACAGATCCTCGATAAGCGCGATCGAACCGGGATTGGCAGGATCAAGCGTCGTCGGGAACTTCTTGACCGCTCCCCATGGCGTAACCGCCCCGCCCTTCGGAAACTTCGCGAGCGCGTTGTATTCCTCGTGCACGAGCCAGCGTTCCATATGCCCGAACGAATTCTGGTTGGGCACAAGTTCGATCCCCTGCATTGAACAGTAGGCGTCAAGCTTGCGGATTTCGGCTGCGGTGAGAGGATCTGCATCCTCCCAGACCGTCGGATGTCGGGAATAGGCGAACGTATGCTCGGTATAGAGCTGGAACTGGTTGTAACGCGAGCGCGCCAGAATATCGACAATCTCTCTGAGCGTCTTCATCGTCGGGACGCGGTCCCGGCTTATGTCCAGCATGTATGCGCGGTTTGCGAACATCTTGTGGGCGCTACCTGACCGCAGTCTTGGCGCGGCGGCCTTCGTCCAAAAGCCTACGGAGCATCACCGGATCGGAAGCGTTGATGGCGTCGCGGTACTGCATAAGCCGACCGATGAGCCGCGAAAGCACCTGATCAAGCGCTTCGGAATTTTCGAGAAAAAGATCTGTCCAGAGATCAGGGTCGACCGTCGCCACCCGCGTCATATCCTGAAAACTGCCTGCCGAAAAACCGGCGTGCGAAGGCGCGAGCTCGTCGCGCACGTAGGCCGACGATACCACGTGGGCGAGCTGGCTCGTATACGCGATCATTTCGTCGTGACGCCCGGGCTCGGTGACGACAAAACGCGAAAAGCCGACAATCGAGAACAACTCCTTCAGCTTCTCGATCACAGCGGAATCGGTCGACGGATACGGAGTGAAAATCATCGACGCGCCGCGAAAAAGACCGGCGTCTGAATTATCGTAACCGCTCACTTCCCTGCCGGCCATTGGATGTCCGCCGACGTATGTCCATTTGGCTGTCGCGCCAACCTCGGCGAGCGCGGCGCAGATTCCGCTTTTGACTCCGGCCGCGTCGGTCACGAGCGCGCCGTCGGCGAAATCGCCGGCGTGGCTCTTGATCCAAGGCGCCACCATCAGCGGAGGAAGCGCGACAATCACCAGCGCGCATCTGGCGATTTCTTCCGAAGAGGCGTCCTTCAGGTTGACGACTTCATGACCTGCTGCCTTGAAGGCCTTTTCGAAGGAGCCTCCGATAAGCCCCATGCCGCGTATGCCGATGACTGCCGATTGCGCTGACATAGCTGAAAATCAATCACGGCAACCGAGGAAGAACCTGTACGCCGGATGGGTGGAGACGTCTTCGTACTGATAGCCGATGCCGTCGAGCGTGGAGAGGAAATCCTTCCGCTCTGCCTTCGGCACCTGAAACGCCGCGAGCACCTTGCCGTGGTCGGCGCCGTGGTTGCGGTAATGGAAAAGCGTGATGTTCCACCGCCCGGAAATCGCGGTGAGAAACTTCTTGAGCGCACCCGGTTTTTCGGGAAACTCGAAGCTCATCACCGTTTCTTCTCCGACGCCGCTCACATGCCCGCCCACCATATGCCGCACGTGTTCTTTGGCGAGAGGATCGTCTGAAAGGTCGATCGAAGGAAAACCCGAGGCGTTGAACGACTCGACCAGCGCTTTGCGCTCTTCGGGATCTTTCACGCTGATACCGACGAATATGTGCGCGTGATCGGGATCGCTCATGCGGTAATTGAACTCGGTTATCGAACGGTTGCCGAGTTTGGAGATGAACTTGCGGAAGCTGCCCATCTTCTCCGGAATGCGGCACTCAAAAATCGCCTCGCGCTTTTCGCCGATCTCTGTCTGCTCGGAGACAAAGCGGATGCGGTCGAAATTCATGTTCGCGCCGGAGACGATGCACGCGTAGGTCATCCCCTTTTGCGCCGACTTTTTCGCGGCGGCAAGCGCAAGCGCGCCGGCCGGTTCGCAGATGGCGCGTGTGGCCTCGAAAATATCCTTGATGGCGGCGCATATCTCGGAAGTGCTTACCCTGACGATGCCGTCGAGATGTTTGCGGCAGAGGCGGAAAGTCTCTTCACCGGGCTTGCGGACGCAGACGCCGTCGGCGAAAAGACCGGGATTGTCCAGCTCCACCCTTCTGCCGGCCTTGATCGAGCGGTACATGCAGTCTGAATCGCAGGGCTCAACGCCGTAAACCTTGACCGAAGGGCGCACCGATTTGATGTAGACGGCCACGCCCGCCGCGAAACCTCCGCCGCCGATCGGCACGAACACGGCGTCAAGCGACGAACACTGCTCTAAAATCTCCTTGCCGACCGTCCCCTGACCGGCGATCACGTCCGGGTCGTCGTACGGATGGATAAAAGTGAGTTTACGCTCCTTGACGAGACGCTGCGCCTCCTCCGCGGCATCAGAATAGCCGTCGCCGTGGAGAACTATTTCCGCGCCGAACGAACGGACGGAATTGACTTTGATCTCGGGCGTGGTGACCGGCATCACGATGGTGGCCTTGATCCCAAGCTTCTTCGCCGAAAGCGCAACTCCCTGAGCGTGGTTGCCCGCGGAAGCGGCAAGGACGCCCTTTTCGAGCACTTCCCTGGGAAGACGGCTCATCTTGTTGTAGGCGCCGCGCAGCTTGAAGCTGTGAACCGACTGCAGGTCTTCGCGCTTCAAGAGAAAACGGCAACCGTACTTCTTCGAAAGCGCGGACGCCTCCTGAAGCGGGGTCTCTTCAGCCACGTCATAGACGGAGGCGTTGAGGATTTTCGACAGGTAATCGTTTTTCATCTGATCATTCTTCGGAGGCTGCCGTAAATTCGATATCCGGGAACATCGCCTTCAGGTGCGGCAGATAATCGGCGTATTTGTCGGCGACTTCCTTGACCAGCTGCTCGGCGCGGGAAGCGGAAGTCTCCTCTTCCGAGCAGATGACGCGCAGCGTGAGCGCCGCACCGCTCATCGCCTCGGCCCATGAACGGAGATTGAGCCTCGGAGAACCGTTGTCGCGCCCCTTGACCACGTAAGCCATGATAAGTTCGGTGAGATTGGGATTGTACTCTTTGTAGAAGCGCATCCAGGTGACCTTCACAGTCTTCTTGCCGCGGACCACCTTGATGTCGGACTTGTTCGCATCGGTGACCTTGCCGCCTTTGAGCTTTCCGCGGCGGAACTCGTGCCCGCGCTTTAAATTACGCATGAAAATATCCTGGACGGCTTTCATCGCCTCGACTTTGCGCATCTCCTCGCCGACGGCGAGTTCACCTTCCGGCGTCTTCATTTCCGCCTTAAGATTCTTAAACTGCCTGAGGGCGCTCTCCCAGTCGAGCTGACGGAACACTCCCTGCGCAACGAGAGCCTCGAACTTGTCGAGCGCCGCCTGACGCTCGGACTCGACAAGCTCCTTGCGCTCCGCCTCAAGCTTCTCCTTGCGCTCTTTTTCGGCTGCGGCGGCGGCTTCGGCCTTCGCCTTGCGGTCGGCTTCAAGCTTCTCGATGCGGATGCGCTTGATCGTCTGACGCACCGTGCTTTCGCCCTTGGTCTTGATGAAGGTGATGCCCTTGCGGACGTTTTCCACATCCTTGCTCGACTTCACTTCTTCGTATTTCTCAAGAAG